>Ga0233428_1000108_pt1 | contig 129559 bp, 103 predicted proteins | sample SI_118_April2016_4_FD_179890 | JGI IMG/M metagenome (GOLD analysis project Ga0233428, IMG submission 179890) | Seawater microbial communities from Saanich Inlet, British Columbia, Canada - SI_118_April2016_120_MG | ecosystem: Environmental > Aquatic > Marine > Inlet | place: Canada: British... | reverse complement strand
CCGACTCACGAAGTATTCTTATGATTTGCTCTGGGGTATAATGTTTCCGTGCCATGTTTCGTTTTCCTTTCTTTTTTCTTTAGGACTAACTTACAACATGGTCCGACTTTTGGGGGGCAGGTCATTTATCAATCCCAGGATTTCTGAACAAATATTGAATTCAGACATGTCAACAGAAAAAGTATTTAGTTATTTTGTTAATGAGACGCGGTTTAATAAAAAATCAATTCCATATTCATTTATTGCAGGCATTGACAAAAATTTATATACGGGTTTGGGTAATAATGAGATACTGATTAATGAATGGGCTGCCGAAGAATTGGGAGCAAAAAAAGGTGATACCCTAATCCTAAAATATTTTTCTCTGGGGGTATCAAGTGAATTACTGGAGGATAGCACTGCATTTATTGTGAAGCAGGTTATTCCGATAAATGGATTCGCCGGAGATCCCACACTCATGCCTGATTTTAAAGGACTCAGTGATTCAGAGAATTGCACTGACTGGCATCCAGGCATCCCTATCAATTTAGATTTGATATCAAAAAAAGATGAAGATTACTGGGATAGATACAAAGGCACTCCAAAAGCATTTATCAATATTGATACAGCCCGTCAAATATGGGCAAACCGATTTGGTGATCTGACCTCAATACGTTTTTCTGCAAACGAATATTCGGCGGAAAGTTTGTCAGGAGATCTGATCAGGGTCTTGGAACTGAAACAGATGGGATATACATTCCTTCCCATAAGAGAACGGGCAGTTAGTGGGGCAACTGATGGTGTAGATTTTGGTACCTTGTTTATAGGGTTGAGCTTTTTTATAATTCTTTCGGCGATGATCCTTACCGGATTGCAGTTTGCTCTCAGTATCCAGCAGAGGAAATGGGAAACAGATCAGCTACTGGCAGTCGGAATATCCCACAAAACAGTATATTTGATTCGATTTATTGAAGGGGCAGTTATTGCTTTCCTGGCTAGTATTCTTGGATCGATCTTTAGTGCAATCTATGCAAGGATTGTTTTGTTTGGATTGGGAGAAGTCTGGCATGATGCGGTGGGGATCAATACCTTTGAATTGGATCCGCAATTTTCAACGATGGTAATAGGTTTCTCTATCAGTCTATTGACGGCTCTCGCAGCAATAATAATAAGTGTAAGGGGTCAGTTGCGCAGAACAAATGTCAAACTGCAAGAGATTAATTCTACCGGAATGAAAAAAAATATCCTTTACAAAGTTATATTCTCTGGATCATCAATTGCATTATTGATTCTTTTGACCATATTTAATACAAAACTGTTTGAGAGTAATGATGTGGCTGTTTTTTTTATAATGGGTATTTTACTACTTGGTTTGCTTTTATACCTGATTAACCAGGGACTGAGGATGCTATCAATTTCAAGAACAGGCAATTTAACACTGATTAAACTAACTATTATAAATATAGCTAAAAATCGACGTAAAAGCATGGCCAGTATCAGTATGTTGGCTGCTGGAATATTTATTGTCATTTCTGTGGGCTCAAACCAACTTGATGCTTTAAAGGGAAGCCATCTCCATAAATCGGGAACCGGTGGATTTGAAATTATTGTTGAAACTGCTTTGCCGGTTCTTACTCAATCGATGGGTGATCAAAACGGCTTATCTGTTTTAGATGATCAATTTCATGAAAATAGCAAAGCGATAACACAAATTAGGGTTCGGGATGGGGAAGATGCCAGTTGCCTGAATATCACCCGTACCGCCAGCCCTGGCATTCTTGGTGTAAATTCGAAATCGCTTGCCGGTAGATTTAATTTTGCAAAAACCAATGTAGATATTACTTTGAAGGAAGGATGGGATTTACTGAATATTAATCTTGGTGACGGCGTAATTCCCGCCGTGGCCGATTTGTCGGTGATCAAATGGGGGCTGGGACTATCACTTGGTGATACATTGTATTATCCAGGTAAATATGGCAGTCAGTTGAAGGTTGTTCTAGTGGGAGGTCTGTCAAACTCAATTTTCCAGGGCAGTATCATTATTTCTGAGGAAAACTTTGTCAAGCATTTTACTGGAAACAGTGGTTTTAGATTATTCCTTTTTGATACTGATAATGCTTCCGAAATTGTAGCACGGTCTCAAAAATATCTTTCCGATTTTGGAGCGGAGACCAGTAGTTGTGTAAATCGGCTCGCTGATTTTAATGCAGTTGAAAATACTTATTTGTCAATATTTTTATTACTTGGAAGCATAGGATTATTAATTGGAACGCTGGGATTCTGGGCTGTCATCATGAGAAATATTCTGGAGAAACAACGGGAATTGGGCATTATGAAAGCGATTGGATATCGTACCGGAAAAATTTACATCCTCTTATTTAAAGAATATTTATTTGTACTTCTCGCTGGTGTATTTATTGGTTTCAGTACTGCGGCAGTGGCAATAAGACCGGTTATGGAAAGTACCGGTAATGCCCTGCCCATTGATTTTATATTTTTGACGATCGCAGTAATAATAGTTACTGGAATTAGCGGAATATTATGGTCGGTTAGAATTGCATTAAAGCAACCTTTAATAAGAATATTACAAACAGATTAATAGATAGTGTTATTTATTAATAAAAATCCTGTTAAATTTTGGCTATTACTTGATAATCATTTTATTAATCTATCTAAAATACTAAATAATCGGAGAACCTATAACATGGATCAGTCACTCCCGAAAAATAGTAGACATGTTTATGCTATTATCGCTATGTTGTTATTTACTTGTCTACTCTTTTCATCAACAACCTTTATTGGTGTAAAGGGCAAAAATGTTTATGCTGCAAGTAACGAGAATTCTGTAGACGCCAACGCCTATTTAAAATTTGTTCCTGCGGATGGTAATGGATACGGAGTGATCTACTTTTGCAATAATGATGAAGAACCAGTGGGCGGTGTAAATACAGAGGGATTGTTTGCCAATATTACCCGCTGTCCACGAAAACAGATAAAACCTAACTCCGAAAAAGAAACCCTCTGGGGCAATCTGTTGGAAAATATACTTGAGTCCTGCGCCGATGTCGATGATGTAATTGCATTGGCAGATAAATACAATCTATATGACCTGCATGAGGCCCAAATAATGGTGGGAGATAAGAGCGGTGCTGCTGCAATTCTTGAAGGGGAAGATATTGTTCACCGTAAAGAAAATTATCTGCTGATGACAAATTTTTACCATACAAATCCAGATTTGGAAGATTTACCTTTAGAAAGATACAAGATAGCTGAAAAGATGCTAGAGAATAATAAAATTGACATAGATAATTTTCGCCGGATACTGGCCGCCACAAAACGTGAATTGACCTCACCAACTATTTTTTCTTACATCCTGGACCTCAGGAAAAGTCAGGTCTATTTATACAATTTCCATGGGTTTGAAAATGAAATGGTATTAAATGTTGATGATGCCCTATCAAAGGGATTGAGAAAAGTAAATATTGATGAATTATTTGAGCTCAATACACCAACAAAGTCAGAATATATTGTTTTCAACAGGAAGAGGGGTATCGATAACGATCTCCGTTCATTTCGAGGTGTCTTAGCCGCTGAAAAAATATGGGAATGGTTTCAAGAAGATTCCGATTTTAATATTTATCGGGAGGGAGAATTAAATATGCAGGGTTATACTTATATGAATGCCCAGGCGTTCCAGTCTGCAGTGGCTATTTTTGAGTTGAATACACGGATGTTTCCAAATTCCGGGAATGTCTGGGATAGCCTCGGAGAAGGATATATGAATTCAGGTGAAACAGAACTGGCAATAATAAATTATGAGAAATCCCTGGAAATTGATCCAGGTAATACAAATGCTGTTACTATGTTAAAAAGATTGAGAGAGGAACCAAACAATGACTAAAATGATAATTATTATTACAGTGTTTAGTGCAAGTATTTTTTCAGCGTTACTGGCAGATGATAACAGCATTTGGGCAGGACCAACACGAGACAATATTTATACAGAAACAAACCTTGCAGATTCATGGCCGGAAGACGGACCTGAATTACTGTGGCAATTCGATAGTCTCGGTATTGGTTATTCCGCTGTGGCTGTCAACTCATCTGGTGTATACGTCACTGGAATGAAGTCGGACAGGACCGGTCATCTATATGCATTTAATCATGATGGGAGTATAAAATGGACAATCCCATATGGCAGCGAATGGCATAGAGGATTTCCCGGTACAAGATCAACACCCGTGATTTATGAAGGGTTGATGTATTTTGAAAGTGCTCAGGGTGTGGTTTTTTGTATCAAACCCGAGAATGGCGAAATTGTCTGGTCAAAGGATCTTATGAATGATTATGGTGGAGTTAATATTCAATATGGGCTGTCAGAATCCATACTCGTTGATGATGACCGGGTGATATGCACCCCTGGTGGTTCTGAACATAATCTTATGGCTCTTAACCGGTTAACAGGTGAGGTAATTTGGACGAACTCTGCTAAGGGAGAACCGCCGACATATTTGACACCATCTCTTATAGAACGAAATGGGTCAAAATTTTTAGTAACCATGACATCAAGCTCAATAATGGGTATTGAATTTGAAACAGGTGAATTGTTATGGAGTCATCTCTTTATAAACGGTGGCGAAACATTCCCAAATACACCCATATATCGTGATGGTTTCATATACTGTGTCGCCGGTTATAGAATGGGTGGCATCATGCTTCAGCTATCACCTGATAATCGGGATGTAAAAGAAATTTGGCGAAATGCCACCCTCGATAATCAAATGGGCGGTGTAATTGTTATGGATGGGTATATATATGGTTCAGGTCATATGTCGGATCCTGCCTGGCAATGCCTTGATTGGCGGACTGGTGAGGTTATTCACAGATCGGAAGAAATCGGCAATGGGGCAATATTATACGCCGATGGAAAATTTTATTGCTACAGCGAAAATGGTACAGTTAGTCTTATCAAAGCGGATTCCAAATCATTCGATATCATTAGTCAATTTCAGATAACAGCTGGTACAAATGAGCATTTTGCCCATCATATAATCCATGGTGAAAATTTGTATGTTAGACATGGAGATTCTCTGATGGTGTATAAGATAAATTGATTTTAAAGGAATTCCTTATATAAGTTAATGGCAAATTATTGCCTGTTGGAATGGACTTTCATTAGTACAAAAGGGATCTGTTACAACTGAAGTTGAATTAAATCAGGACATGCGGCATTGTGAGAGAGGCCAATTGTATCCTTAACAATGAAATGTAGATAGTAGATAAAGATTGTACACGGCATCTAAAGTAGAATGTCTCCAAAAACAGAATTATCTTTGAAAAACTGAATTAATCAAAGCGCTTATAACATTTGTACTCGCGCCTCATTACTCCTGCAGAATGTGACTCAAGATTAACATGAGAATCGATACTCCATGATCACTCGACAAATTCATAGAAAAATTAAGATATAAAATAAAAACATACAAATTGGACAAGAAATCGTGGCAAGATATTAATTTTGTATAAAGTGGGTGGTATACACCGGGTATATTTCACCGTAATGAGTCATATAGCCCACAATGTATTATAAAGTTGAAAATTTGGTCAATAAACTAAGAAAACTGAGTATACGGTGTAGTATCAACGATATAGATGATATTCACTAAGGACCGAGGGTATCTAGGATACATTAAAAATACTGTATTTCATCATATATCATATAAATAACCGTTGCGGCACAAATATTGCCCTACACAAGTGAATTCAGTCAAATAATTTTGATAAAAAAAGGAAGATAAAATGAAGATTACAAAACGCAACCAACTGCAATTAGTTATACTGGGAGCGCTCATACTTTTCTCAGCATATTCTTGTGATAATAATGGCATCATGGAACCTCAGGATGAAATTAACTCAATTTCTCAATCTGTGGGAATACCCAATGATCAATTTCAGCGAATAGCTTGGAATGCCGAAGCCAAAGCCCAAATGAATCAACTAGCCAGGGGAAGTCATTCACATATGATTGTAGCCAATAATGGCGGCTCTGTAGGTGGATCAGTAACATTTGACAATACTGTTGAAATACCCGCCGAAGCTCTTGATGAAAACACAATGGTTACCGTTGAGGTTATTGTAGTTGAGAACCATAACCAGGGTGGCGCCGAAGTTGACTTTCTACCCAGTATGGAGTTTCTTTCAGACGTAGTAGTTACACTTTCCTGGTCATATCTTGAGTTAGCCGATGGTGAAGAATTTGAAGCATTCTACAGCCAGGATGATGGAGAGACATGGTTTGAAGTAAATGCACTTCAAGTAAACTTTGAAGATGAAACCCTGTCATTCGAAATTGATCATTTTACCCGATTTGCCTGGGGAAAAAGAATTATTGTTAACGAGGAAGACTAATTATCAATTGTAGATAATTTCTATTCAATGAATTCATTAAAAAATCAATATCAATGAAAACCAACCTCAATCAGGCATTTTTAGTAAAAGTCTTTGATACGGCTTCCGCTTCATGCGGCAGTAGTTTTGGAGACAGTTACTCAAAAATCAAGGATGAGCGCGAGAAATTCCTAAAGGATGTCTGGCTTGACCCTCAGGATGAAGTATCTACTGAGGAATCAAAGGCAGTATTATTTAGAGATATTGATTTTGAAAATATTATCACCCATGCTGCCAACTACCTGAATGGATCAGACTATACTATTTTCCTGTTTGAGATAGTTAATATATCTATTCAGTTTGGTAAGATTAAAAAGGCTGAAGGAGTACTGAAGTCTTTATTCTCATTGTATAGATCTTTCATAAATAAAAAAACTAATGCCGACTCCCATGCTGTATACGGGGATATCTTCCTTTCAAAGAATGAATATGAATCAGCGGATACAGAGTATAAGAAATCATTAGCGATATATAAAGAGCTGGGGTCAGCGCAGGGTATGGCCTCAGTAATAAATTCCATGGGCATATTAAAGATGGAAAGTGGTGCCCAGTATATTGATGCAATTACAGATTTCAGGGAAGCCAAGACAATCGCCAGACGGAATAATATAAAATCAGAATTCCAGAACGCTATATTAAATTTATCCAATGTATCAATCATGATGGGTAATTATGAAGAGGCCAGGGAAAACTTTGAGAGTCTCTTACCTGACCTCAGAGATGATGATAATTTGGATATGCTTGCCAGAGTCCATCATAATCTGTCCATAGTAAATAAATTCAGTGGTGAATATGATGAAGCCAGTGCCAATCTCAAGCTTAGTATAGAGATATCCAGGGAGCTAAATGATATCCCGCAACTAGCATTGTCCTATTTAGAGAAAGCAGAAATTTCATACAGAATGAAAGATTATCATTCAAGTGCCGATCTAGCCACAACAGCATTCCATCTTTTCCATGACATCGGAGATAAGGTCAGCTGTGGTGATATTTATAAAATACTTGGAATGATAAACAGAGATATGGATCAGGATAATCTGGCAGAATCATTCTTTAATACAAGCCTCAAAATAAATAAACAATATCACTTTCCTCTAAGTTTAGGTGAAACTCTTTTTGAAATGGGTGAACATGACTATAAACGAGGAAATTTTGATACCGCCAAGAAAAACTATAAAGATGCAATCAGTGCATTCACAGAGATAGACGCCACACAAAAAATCGAAGAAGTAGAAAGACAACTTTCAAGAATTAACTCCTAATTTCCGTTAAGATTAACGGCATCCAAACTATCTGGATCAACCAGAGCTTCCATAACTATCTAAACCAAACCCAATTTCAAAACCCCTCAAAACAGTATCTCAAAAGTTATACAAATTACTATAAATCCTGATTATTGATTTAAAATAAGTAGTTGATTTAATTATTAACGAAATGATAACCATTTATTTAGTATTTATGAATTGATAACAAATGGCTTTGATTAATTAAATCAACAAAACAAAAAGAATAAAATAATTTAGTATGTGGCAACGAGATTTAAGAATTTGAAATAGTTACTGAAATAATCCAATTTAAAATATATCTAATGACTTTGACCCATGTTTAAAATTATTTTATATTTCGTAGTATGACGAAATGATAAATATATGATAAATCAGACCACCCAAGTATTTAAAGCATTATCAGATGCAAATCGCCTCCGTATCCTAAATATGATTGTTGAAAAACCCCTATGTGTTTGCGAAATAACTGACATTCTAGAATTAGCAACAAGTACGGTTTCTAAACATTTGTCTATTCTGCGAGATAGTGGTTTGATAGTTGACGAAAAAAATGGGAAATGGGTCAACTATAGAATAAATAGTTCCATAGACGATGAGTACATACAACATTTACATTTTCTATTGAGAAATTGGCTGAAGGATTCAAAAGATATCATTCGTGATAAGCAGAGAGCCAGGGTTTCAGATCGCAACGAGATCTGCCGCCGACAATAGCACAAAGGAAAATTCAATTGAATTGGATAAGCGAGCGTAAAAAACTAATTGGTTTTTTGGCGATATTTTTATTTATATATTTTCTTCCCGTTGATGTAAATCGATTCAATGATGCCATTATTGGGGCTTTCAAATTGCTCAAATGGTATGCTAAAGAACATGTTATTCTGTGCCTGATTCCATCCTTTTTTATTGCAGGCGTCATCACAGTTTTCGTGAGTCAGGCAGCTGTAATTAAATATTTTGGTGTTTCCGCAAAAAAGTGGTTAGCCTATCTGGTAGCTTCCATATCAGGAACGGTCCTGGCGGTATGCTCCTGCACAATCCTCCCAATGTTTGCAGGAATTTATAAAAGGGGAGCGGGTATTGGTCCTGCTATAACATTCCTATATTCCGGTCCTGCTATAAATATATTGTCCATTATGCTGACAGCAAGAATATTAGGATTTGAAATGGGCATTGCCCGCGTTATTGGCGCGGTTATTTTTTCAGTAGTTATTGGCTTAATCATGGCTAGTATCTTTCCTGAGAAGAACAAAGAAAAGCAAGCTAAACAGTTTAATATACCTGAAATGGAAAATAATCGTGTCATCTGGCAAACTGCATTGCATCTTTTAATCCTCATATTGATTCTGGTATTTGTTAATTGGGGTGAACCCCTAGTCGATGAAGGATTGTGGTATTTAATATACACAGCCAGGTGGTTCATTACAGCATTTTGCGGTCTTTTACTTGCTCTATCTCTAATATTTATCATAAAAATCCGTCTGATTCATGTGGTGATTGTAGTGCTGGCTGTATTGTTTACGGCCTTACTTTTCCCCCAATTCCCTTTGATCTCTTTCATTGTAGCTGTAATCGGTATCAGTATCATTCTTTCTATATCATCAGGTGAACCTCAGGAGTGGATTACAGAGACTTGGGGATTTGCAAAACAGATTTTACCATTGTTGGCAGCCGGTGTACTGGTAGCAGGATTTTTACTTGGAACACCAGATGAAGGAGGTGGAATTATTCCAGGTGATTGGATATATACAATGGTGGGTGGAAACACAATAATAGCAAATATTTTTGCATCAGTTATCGGTGCATTAATGTATTTCGCCACTTTGACTGAAGTACCCATCCTCCAGGGGTTAATGAATAATGGCATGGGAAAAGGACCTGCCCTGGCATTATTGCTGGCGGGCCCAGCGATATCATTACCCAATATGCTTGTCATCCGTGGAGTATTAGGTAATAAAAAAACAATGGTTTTTGTATTACTTGTGGTTGTGATGGCAGCGATTTCGGGTTGGATTTATGGTTCACTTTTTTAAAACATGGCTAAAAAAAAATAAATAAGAGAGAAATATGATTATAAAAATATTAGGTGTTGGTTGCCAAAAATGTAAAAATCTTGATAAATTGATGCTGACAATTCGTGATCGATATAATCTTAAATATGAGGTTCAGAAAGTGACTGAATTAGATGATATTATGGAGTATGGTATACTGATGACTCCAGGTCTTGTTATCAATGAAGAAGTAAAAAGTGTAGGTAAGATCCCAAAGGAAAAAGAAATTCTTAAATGGCTTGGAGTAGAATGATATGCAAAATATTCTTCTTCTTCTAATATCCTTCATCGCATTTATTGGTTGTGATCGAAGTAGTCAAGTAAATTCACAAGTATCCGGAAAAGTTCTAAACCAAGAAATACCCACAGAGTCATTATCAAATCCCAAGATGAATACATCAGTTCAGAGACCTATAATTACCTTTGTTGAATTGGGATCAGTAAATTGTATCCCTTGTAAAAAAATGCAACCAGTTATGAAATCTATCGAGGGAAAATATGCAAATCAAATTGAGGTTATTTTTTATGATGTATGGAAAGCAGCTGAAAAAAAATATGCTCAGCAATATAAGGTCAAAACAATACCCACACAGGTATTTCTGGATTCATCAGGAGTAGAAATTATGAGACATATTGGGTTTTTCCCAGAAAAAGAAATAGACAAATTCCTTCAGTCTCAAGGATTAATATCTGTAAAAATAAATGATTGAATATTGGTTTAATCAATTATCAACTGCTATAAGCGGTGGATTTGGAATTGCGATTCTAGCATCGTTTGGATGGGGAATATTGAGTATTTTGCTCAGCCCATGCCATTTATCAAGTATACCATTGATTATTGGTTATATATCATCTAACTCAGGTAGAAATGTTAAACAATCTTTTCTGCTGGCACTTCTGTTCTCAATTGGAATATTAGTAACGATTGCTATAATCGGTATTATCACAGTTTCTTTGGGTCGATTGATGGGGGATATTGGCGTCTATGGAAATTTCTTTGTAGCAGGGATTTTCTTTATCGTCGGACTGTATTTGATGGATATCATTCCCCTTCCCTGGGATGGTTTTGCAATTACAAAAAATCACAAAGGTGGGTTGACCGGGGCGTTTATACTTGGGCTTCTATTTGGTATAGGTCTTGGCCCCTGTACATTTGCTTATTTGGCTCCGATTCTCGGAATAATCTTTCAAACATCTCAAACAGATTGGATAAAAGGAATTTTAATGATTTTATCTTTCGGAATTGGTCATTGTGCCGTCATCACATTTACCGGTAGTCTGGCATCGGTTGTTCAAAAATATTTGAACTGGACGGATGAATCAATGGTCAGTACCTATATTAAACGCATCGCTGGATTTTTAGTAATCCTTGGAGGAGTTTATTTTATTTATATTACGTTTTAATCGTCAACAAGGAAAATATCATAATAAAGTGTAAGTTTACTTTAATGTCATCCACATCATGGTGAGGAAATAATTTTTAATTTCCGATAATTTGTCTATTGGATTACAAATTTTATTTAACTCGCTTTTTTCAATAATTATTTTCTTCAGAAACATGTAAATTATTCTCAATAGTACCTGCTATTAAAAAGTTCTTCATCGATTTACAATTATTAAAAATACAAATTATAGGAATTCAATGGGATCAAATCCACTAAACCTCCTCATAAGATTTTTGCTTGAGTTAACCGCATTAATTGCATTGGGGTTTTGGGGGTGGCGAAATGGAGAAGGAGCTTTTCGATACGCTCTCGCCATAATTATACCTGTTATCATAGCTGCAGTTTGGGGAACATTCGCTGTTCCTGACGATCCTAGTCGCTCAGGATCTGCCCCAATTGCGGTAGCGGGATATCTTCGACTTGCGATTGAATTGACTGTATTTTGTCTTGCAATCTGGGCGCTTTATGATACAAAATTTGTAAAATCTAGTTGGATTATGGGTGCGGTTGTAGCCGTCCATTATATGGTTTCATACGATAGAATAATGTGGTTGATAAATCAATAACAAATGATGAAAAGGAATTATAAATGAAACCAGTCATTATTTTTATTGCTAGATTGTTTACATTGAGTTTACTCGTGCCACTAGCAAGTCAGGAATCTATTATTAGTGCATCATCAATTTATAATATTGTTCGTCAAAGTGATCAAATTGATTATTCAAGAGAAAATGTTGATTTGAAAATGCATTCTTTAATAAATATGAATTCACCTAATGACCATTTCCTTGATGATTTCAATAGATTAGCCAAGATTAATATGAATTATTCGGAAATTGATAAAAATCAATATACTAATGAGAGTCTACCAAAAATGGGAATCGGAAATGGTGCATTGCGATTCGCATTGGAACTTGGTGCCTTAGGGGCCATGGGCCAATGGGGTTATGAGCAGGAAAAAGGAGATAGTCGATATGCCCTTATGGTTGGAATACCATTGGTGGCAGCTGGAGTGTGGGGTATATTTAATGTCCCTTCCGATCCAAGTAGAGGTCAAGACGGATTAGTTCAGGTTTCCGGTATAAATCGATTATTGATTGAAAGCGTCTTTTTTGGATTTGCAATCTGGACGCTTCAAGATCTGGGGAAAGAATCTAAGGCAATAGGATTTGGAAGTACGGTAATTTTTCACTATGCTTTATCTTTGGATCGACTAAAATGGCTGATCAAACAATAAATCATGATTGATGTGAAGATATGGATTGCAACAAAATATCAATGATTAATATGGAGAAATCAATAATTAGTAAACTTATAATTATGTGCCTTTTATCGTGTTTTATGTTGGCCGGAAACATAATTACTGAAATGCCATCCACAAAAATAGAAAAAGATGCTATTATTAGTCGTATCGCCCTTGGATCTTGTTTTGCACCTCAAATTGAATCTGATATTTGGACTGAGATTGCCAATTATAACCCTGAAATATTTCTCTACCTTGGTGATAATGTCTATCAGTCAGATGAATCCGAAGATGTATCATTGCCATATTTAAAAGAAGCATATCAGATGCTTGCTGCAGATAAGACTTTTGAAGTTTTTCGACACAACACGTCCATATTACCAACCTGGGACGATCATGATTATGGGATGAATGATGCCGGTGCAAGTTATCCTGCCAAGTACCACAGTGAAAAATTATTTGAACAGGTCTGGGCAATAGCAGATGATGATCCAAGAAAATCACGGGATGGTGTTTATTTCTCCAGAACATTTGGGATACCTGGTCAACAATTACAAATAATTATGTTAGATACTCGTTTTTTTAGAACGGATATACAAAAATATTCAACTGATCAGGGGAAAAAGAAATATCAACCTGATTTATCTTCAGACGCTACAATACTAGGGCATGCTCAGTGGTTATGGTTGGCAAATAAATTAAAAGAACCAGCCGATGTAAGATTGATTATCTCATCGGTACAAATTCTAACCGGTGACGGTGATCATGAAGGCTGGTATTTATTCCCGAAAGATAGAGATCGATTATTTGCATTGATAAACAAAATTAATGGTGTTTTCCTCATCTCAGGTGACAGACATTTTTCGGCATTTTATCAAACTATACAAGAATCGGCTGACCCGTTACTGGAATTAACATCATCTTCACTAAACCTTCCAATTACAGGAAGCACAAGAATCAAAATGGAACCCACAAAATCAGAATATCAGTTAGAAAGAGCTGTATTTGACGAAAATTTCAGTACCATCAATATTGACTGGACTCAGAAGCAGATAACCTTTGCCATACGGAGTAAAGACAATAAAATCATGCAGGAGCATGTAATCGAAATACCACTGTAATCTGTTTTAGATTATTTCACTAACGGTCTGGTGATAGATAATATTTCTTTCCTTTAATCCTTTCAACATATATGCTACACAATTCGGATATTGACCAATATACTCCGGTGGTGAAATCCCCTTATGAGTATAAAGACCGTCAGCAATCATTCGGATTGCCTGGGTTGCAGTATAACCGGTAGTTCGAGCCATGGAGATTACATCAGTTTCCGAACAGTATCTATCATTCATATCAATAGTGTATCTTATTTTTCGTCCATCCTTCATACCTTCAATTGTGGACTGAAAAATAGTGATATCAGCTTCTCCAGGCTTCAATTTCCAGTTGGGAAACAATATTTGCGATGTTAATTCCATGGGACTAATTTTAGCCCCATTTACATTAATGGTCTTGTCTTTAGAAAAGAATCCAAGCTCCCGTAAAACGGTCATCTTCTCAATATGACCGGGATACCGTAAAGTTTTCTCTTTCATATTGGGTGCATCAATGGTGGTGGCCAAAGTTCTCAATCCATCAGTATTGAATGCTTCAAGAGTGCCGATTTTAGGAAAGAAAATATACTCCGGGTCAGATAACGCGGGGCGAACCACCTCAAATCCATTCTCGATATAACGGGCAGGACGAATATACTCCTCGATAACATCAATGGGTGAAAATACTGCTTTGTATTCGCTGGGCCATTCCCTGATTTCAGGCAGGCCGCCAACATAGGTGAGAACACTGTCAACTTTATCAAGTTTCTGAGCCACATCCATAATCATGACGCTTCCCATGCCAGGATAGATTCCACAATCCATTATCATGGTTACATTATTATCCAGGGCTATCTGATCCAGTTCAAATGGATTTTCCTCATAGAAAGCAATACAGACAAAATCTTTTCCGGCTTTTATGATTGCTTTTGCAGTTTCAAATCCCATAAAACCCGGGACGGCATTTACCACAAGATCGAAATCACTTACCAGGGAGGTCACATCCTTTGTATTTGATAAATCCTTCTGGATTATTGACAATTCGGGACATTTTGCTTTTATATTATTTAAGGCATCATCACTGTAATCTGCTACTGTGACGTCAAAATTTTCATCGCTGTTTAAATCGATTGCCATGGGCGCTCCAACGAGGCCAGCACCTAATACAATAATTTTCATGATATTTTCTCCGTCTGATTTATTGGTTTAAATTTATTCGCAACACAATTAATAATTTGATCCATGGGAATGACTTAGAACAATCAAAACCGGATCCAACTAAAATATGGTGTTGGTATTTATGAAAATAAGTGGGGTTAACTTTTATAAACCGCTAAAACGGTTTATAAAAGAAACAAGAGCAGCGTTGTTAAACGTATTTATATGAATAATATTTCTACTTAAACTCATGACTGCATCAAACATAACAAGTATGCTAAAATTCTCCAATTGTAATATTGAAGTTTAAAATGAAATGTACCTACGTATGTAATTGTGAAATCCTTTTGTACTCTGTGATCCTGAAAATCATCAAACAATTCATACATAGTACAGTGAAACTTAAGATGTTGGAATTATTTGGGCAAAATCATTTAAATATATCAATCCTAAAACTTATCTCTAAGTCAATGACAATCCATGAATGATTAAAGGCATATTCTCTGAAGTTTTCACAGTCACCCCATCTTTGAAAGTGAACTCATATTGATACCTTATTGTCTTAAATTTGACCAGAAAATCAAAACAGATTTACCACAATTTATTATAAGAAATACGTTATTCAATATCCACAAATATCGATTATACTGTATTTCTGTCATCATAAAAGGAGAATTATTATAATGGTATTCACTAAGATATCAATCTTCGCAATACTAATATCCACTTTACTTGCCTTTGACGCTGATCCGTCAATAGAAAAAAAGATAAATGACATTATCAAACAAATGACATTGGAAGAAAAAGCCAATATGCTTGGTGGAGATACAACTGCCTTTGACAGCAAACCATTGCCCAGACTTGGAATTCCTGCCTTAAGAATGACAGATGGTCCAAACGGGGTTCGCTGGGGAAAATCTACAGCATTCCCGGTTGGCGTATGTCTTGCATCAACCTGGGATACCAGTTTGGTTTATCAGATGGCCCAGGCACTTGGACGGGAAACAAAAGCCCAGGGTCGGAATGTGCTGCTTGGTCCCTGCGTCAATATCCATAGAGATCCGCGCGCCGGTAGAAATTTTGAAAGTTATGGAGAAGATCCCTATCTTGCTGCCCGGACCGCCGTTTCTTATATCAAAGGCCTTCAAAGCGAAAACATCATCGCTACTGTAAAACATTTTGCCTGTAATAATCAGGAATTCGAGCGCAATAGTATTGATGCCAGAATTGATGAACGAACAATAAGAGAAATATATTTTCCTGCCTTCAAAGCTGCTATTCAAGAAGGTGAAAGCTGGGCTGTTATGTCCGCTTATAACAGGTTAAACGGTCTATATGCCAGTTCAAATACCTGGTTGTTAAAAAATGTACTTAAAGAAGAATGGGGCTTCAAAGGATTTGTAATGTCAGATTGGGGTGCCGTGCATAGTATCGTTCCCACGATGTACGCCGGAATGGATATCGAGATGCCAAGTGGTCGTTACATGAATGTGGAAAACACGGTATTGGCCATCCAGGAAGGGCGAATGAAAGAATCTCATATCGATGATAAAATCCGCCGAATGCTCAGATCTATGTTTGCGATGAATTTAATTGAAAATGAAATTCCTGAGGGTGGCGAAGTTCTAACTCTTGAACATCTTGAGATTGCTCTAAAAGTAGCTGAATCGGGAATTGTATTGTTGAAGAATGAACGGAATTTATTGCCGTTAAATTTGAAAAATATTAAAAGTTTGGCAGTCATTGGACCCAATGCCGCTAGACTTAGAACCGGCGGCGGCGGTAGCTCAAGAGTTGAAGCAGGTGGCGCTACCAGTCCGCTTAAGGCTCTTCAGGAAGCGGCACCTCAACTCAATATCATTTATTCACCAGGTGTGATCGTTGATAGTGATATGAATGTTATTTCAAAAAAATACCTGAAAACTCCAGATGGCAAACCCGGTTTGCTCGGTGAATATTATAATAATGCAGATTTCTTCGGTTTGCCTGTGAAGACTCAAGTTGATACTGTTATTGATTTTTGGTGGCAGGGTAAAAGTCCTGAAAATATTGCACTTGATAATTTTTCAATACGTTGGACTGGACAATTGACTGCATCGGAATCAGGACTGTATTTAATAGGGATAAATAGCGATGATGGAACGCGCATATACTTGGATGAAAAGCTTACTGTTGACAATTGGGGAGATCATGCAATGGAGACAAAAACTGCCCAGGTGGAGTTTATCGCTGGCGATCCCAAAAGTATTGCAATTGAATTCTTCGAACATAAGGGTGATGCTGGTGCAATATTAATGTGGCAAAAAGTTGAAGCACAACCCATTGATGAAGCAGTACAGGCAGCAAAGGAATCTGACGCGGCAATTCTTTTTATGGGGTTTTCTGATCGTGATGAATCTGAAGGCCGTGATCGGAGATCAAATGCTTTTCCTGACGATCAGGTTGAATTGATTAAAAAAGTCTCAAAAGTGAATAAAAATGTCGTTGTGGTTTTTAATAGCGGTGCCGGAGTGCTTATGGATGACTGGGTAAATGATGTACCAGCTATTATTGAGTCCTGGTATCCAGGATTAATGGGTGGTTATGCAATTGCTGATATTCTCCTTGGAAACGTCAATCCATCAGGAAAATTAGTAACTACTTTTTTTGAAAAAGAACAGGATATTCCTTCAATCAATAATTATCCTGGTAGCGAAGATCAGCTGTTCTATGATGAGGGGTTATTTGTCGGCTATCGTCACTATGATAAAAATGACATTGAGCCGTTATATCCTTTTGGGCATGGATTAAGTTATACTGAATTCAAATATTCTGATCTTAAAATTTCAGATCGAAAAATTCAAAAAGAAGAATCATTGTTTGTCACATTTACAGTACAAAATACTGGGGATTGGAGTGGTTCAGAGGTCGTTCAATTATATTTAAAAGATAATCAATCAAGTGTGGAACGACCGGTTCAGGAGTTGAAGGGATTTTCTAAACTTCAGCTAGATCCAGGCGAGAAAAAGGAAGTGACCCTTGAGTTGCCACCTGAATCAATGGAATTCTGGGATCCCGGAACTCGGTCATGGAAATCTGAAGAAGGAAAGTTTACAGTATTTATCGGTTCATCATCAAGGGATATCCGACTCAAAGGTGAATTCAGACTGGAGAATAAATAGTTTTTAATTTGTAATTGGTTTATCGTTAATTATTAATACTAATCGTTAACCCAATAATTTCTTAATCAAATCAGGGCGTTTAAATCGCAGGAGGGATTTACGTATCCATTCTCTATTTTCTTTCCTATACCAAAAGAAAAAACGATGTTGGTCCTGTCGTTCAATTTTATTTCGTGCCGTGTACATTGGTTTTAGTGTGTAAGGATGGTAACCAGAATAATAGATGACTGTTGCCATTGTCATTGGGGTTGGAGTAAAGCCCTGGACTTGTTCTAATTTAAAACCAGCATTTTTTGTCTCACTTGCCAGATCAGCCATACTTTCTTCTGTTGAATTTGGATGACTGGAAATAAAATAAGGTATCAACTGCTGTTTCAGATTTGCTTTTGTGTTTATCCGGTCAAATTTCGCCTTGAATTTATAAAAAAGTGAAAATGAAGGTTTTCTCATTACTTTCAAGACCTCATCTGAACTATGTTCAGGGGCAACTTTTAAGCGACCGGATACATGGTTTGTAACAAGATTGTCTATGTAATTATCATAGCTTTTATCAGATTTTCGTTTAACATGATCACCCACAAGCATATCATATCGAATACCGCTGGTGACGAAGGCTTTTTTGACTTTCGGGTGATTTGCTGCCGCTTTATAGATATCCGTTAAAGGCTGATGACTGGTATCAAGAATTTTACATACTGTAGGGAAAATGCAGGATGGTCGCACACAAACATCGCATATTGATTGATCCGTTCCCTGCATTTTGTACATATTGGCTGACGGACCACCCAAATCTGAAATATACCCTTTAAAATCGTCCATCTTGGTAATTTCTTCGACCTCGTTGAGAATAGATTGTTTTGAACGACTGGCGATAAACTTGCCTTGATGAGCTGATATAGTGCAAAAGCTGCAACCGCCAAAACAACCTCGATGCAGATTAACAGAATGTCGGATCATCTCATAGGCAGGAATTTTCCCTCGTTTTTTGTATTTAGGATGCGGCAGTCGAGTAAATGGTAGATCAAATGATCGATCAATTTCGTTCTCTGTCATTGTAGGATATGGAGGATTAATAATTAATACTTTCTCGCCATTTTTCTGAATTATACGATTTGCAAACTGTTTATTTGACTCTTGTTCAACAATTTTAAAATTGGCAGCAAATTTTAATTTATCAGATAAACATTGACCATGAGAACTTAATTCTTTTGTCTCCCATTTTTTTACCTTTGGTACAGAATCCATTAATATTGCCGTTTGTTTCACTGTCGTCAAGGATGAAAAGGGAACCCCTCTATCCAACAAACGAAGGATTTCTCTGAGGGGACTTTCGCCCATCCCAAATATCAGCAGATCAGCATGACTGTCAACTAATATACTCGGTAGTAGCTTATCGGACCAATAATCATAATGAGTCACACGCCGTAAACTTGCTTCTATTCCACCCAGAACAACGGGGACATCTGGATATAATTTTTTGAGAATTTTACTATAAACAGTTGTGGCATAATCTGGCCGGAACGACTTGTCTCCATTTGGTGTGTAGGCATCATCTGATCGTTTTCTTTTAGCTGCGGTATAATGATTGACCATTGAATCCATTGAGCCGGAGGTGACGCCAAAGAAATATTTTGGTTTACCAAACTTCTTGAAATCTCTTAAATCATCCTGCCAATTTGGTTGTGGAATTATTCCAACTCGAAATCCCTCACTTTGGATAATTCTGCCAATTACTGCCGGACCAAATGCTGGATGATCTACATAAGCGTCACCGGATACAATGATGACATCCAGCTCGCTCCAGCCATAGTTATTGAGTTCTTTTTTTGTTATTGGAAGCCAATCCGAAATTGGACGTTGATCTATCATAGATGCTTATTAATTGCGACATAACTTATGGGGTAATTGTTCGGATTCATTAAATTGATTATTTCAATTGTCAATTGAGTCTTCTACAGCAAAGTTTTCTTGGCAATTCTATCATTCCATGACTCCTTACCTGCGGCATTGGGGATTTCTTTCATGGTGAGACAGCCAGGGACAGGACAGACCAAATGACAGAGATTACATCCGATACATTCATCCTCATCTACAAATGGAATTGAGGTTATTGCATTGCTATCATGAGAATGAAGGATTGGCTGTTTTATATCAACTCGTGGGTTCATTCCATGATCTGATTTGCCATGATATGCCGAACATGGACCCTGATTGGTGTGGATGCATTGATGGGCACCATCCAGACAGGCAATATAACAAAGTTGACATCCGATGCAGGTATCGGCATCGATTTTGGCAATCACTTTATAATTTAAATCCAAATCTCCCCAGTCAATAAATCCAGGTACAGCTTTGCCGATGAGATTATTCACTGATTTCATACCCATATCATCGAGATAATTGGAAAGACCATCGATCATATCTTCAACAATTCTGTAGCCATTATGCATGACGGCGGTACAAACCTGAACACTTGTTGATCCAAGAGCTAAAAACTCCGCTGCATCCTGCCATGTTGAAATACCGCCAATTCCGGATATAGGTATGTTTATATTTTTGTCCCGGGCTAAAGCTGCGACCATATGAAGTGCAATGGGTTTTACGGCTGGTCCGCAATATCCGCCATTGGTGCTGTTTTTTCCAACGCTGGGTTTTAGTGAGAGTGTATCCAAATCGATACCGATAATGGATTTGATGGTATTTATCAACGATAAACCATCGGCACCGCCCTGTACAGCCGCTTCACCCGGTACGAGAATATCACCAACATTTGGGGTGAGTTTCACTAATACCGGAACAGAAGAAAAATCCATCACCCATGACGTCAATTCGGTAAGTACTTTTGGTTCCTGTCCTACTGAACTACCCATACCGCGTTCACACATACCGTGGGGACAGCCGAAATTCAGTTCGAGTCCATCGGCACCAGCATCTATTGAACGATTAACAATTTCCTTCCATTCATCCTTTGTTTCTACCATAAGGGAAACTACAACGGCATGGTTTGGATATCGTTTTTTTACTTCATAGATTTCTTTAAAATTAGTCTCAAGGGGCCGATCGGTAATCAGCTCAATATTGTTCAGTCCCATTATAGCGTTACCGGAATATTTTACAGCAGCTAATCTAGATGATACATTAACAACTGGAGTACCCAGTGTTTTCCAGACAGCACCGCCCCAGCCAATATCGAATGCGCGCATAACCTGCTCGCCGCAATTTGCCGGTGGGCCTGAAGCTAACCAGAATGGATTCGGACTTTTTATACCACACATATTAATGGACAGATCAGCCATGGTAACTCCCTTTCTTTTTACTATCAAGGTTTGGTTGGATGTCCCAGCTTTTTAACATGGCAAATGCTGCCTTTCTGCCGTCAGCAGCGGCGTTCACTACCTCCTTACCTCCATTGATACTGTCACCACCAGCATATATTTTTGGATGATCCGTCTGGCAGGTCTTATCATCTACAAGAATACATCCAGAATCATCATATTTTAAATATTCAGAAAAATGTGATGCCTGTTTTTCCTGTCCAATGGCGAAAATTACCATATCACAGTTATAGTTGATAGATTCACCAGTAACACTGTGCTCAGCTCTTAATCCGCTTACCTTCCCATTTTCCAACATGATTTCACTGGGTGTGATATTTTCGATTAAGCGGACGCCGTGTTTTCTTGCCCCGCTAATTTCATGAGCATAACCACGCATCACATCCTCTGTACGGCGATAAAGAATATTTACCTCAGCGATATTCAGCATGGCGAGCTCCCGGGCGATATCAATTGCCGTATTACCGCCACCGATGATCACAGCAGAATTAAAAGATCTGGATAAATTGAAATCCACCTCGTTTTTGATTTTCTTTATGAGGGCAGTCGCTCCCCAGACATTTGTACCGGATTTGCCTGGTATATTGAGGAATTTGTCTCTACCCAATCCACTGCCGATAAATACTGCATCGTATTCTTCGATTAGTGATTTGATATGGATATCGCGGCCGATTTCAACACCGGTTTTTAGTTCAATCCCATGGTCAAGTAACCAGTTTATTTCTGAAAGCGCAGCTTCTGATTTGAATTTGTATGGAGCAATCCCCGTCAGGTTTAATCCACCGGGAAGATTATTTTTTTCAAAAATTATTGGATGTATTCCTTCAAGGGCCAAATAGGATGCACAGGCTAACGATGCCGGGCCAGCACCGATGAGCGCTACTTTTTGCGATCTATTTTTATGAGATGGAAATAGTTTCCTCCCGGAAGATTTCTCCATTTGCAAAGCCTTTTCGACTGCATATCGCTGCAAGCGACCAATATTAATGGGACTTTGATTATATTCGAGAAATACACAGGCTCCAGCGCATAATTCCTCCACAGGACAAACTTGAGATGTTGATATTCCCATCATATTAGAGGAAAATATGGTTGTTGCAGCTCCACGGATATTCCCTGTTTTTATTTTTTTTATAAAGGATGAGATATCAATATCAGCTGGACATGCTTTTGTGCAGGGAGCATCATAACAAAATAGACAACGATTAGCCTCAATAAGAGCTTCAGATTCAGAAAACAGGGGCTTGGATTCAGGAAAATCTGATTCTAGTCTTGTTTTTGAAAGTTGAAATTGCTGCTGTAACTCTGGAGTCATAACAATCCTTTCACTATTGATTCATTGCCTGAAATGCATCAGTCAATTTTTCAAGTGCATTTTCTACGTCTGATTTTGAAATATTCATCGCTGGGGATATTCTCAATATATTACCATGGAGTCCACCTCTGCCGATTAACAGTCCCCGTTTTTTTGTTTCTTCCATCAGGACAGTTGCAGCTTCAGCATTTGGTGTTCGGTCATTTTTTGTCTCATCCACAACCAACTCAAGAGCTTGCATGAGACCCATACCGCGAACATCACCAATTATTTTTGGATATTTTATCTGAAGTTGTTCTAATCCAAGCCGAAGAACTTTCCCCATATTTTCACAATTATCAGCAAGATTATCTCTCTGAATAATATTGATTGTTGCGTTTGCAGCAGCACAACTCACTGGATTCCCACCAAAAGTAGAAATGGAATTTTTGACCAATGAATCGGCAATTTCACCACTTGTTATCACTGCTCCAAGTGGTAATCCGTTGGCAATGCCTTTGGCCATGGTCATCATATCCGGCTGCACATCATATTGTTCAATTCCCCACATTTTTCCAGTCCGGCCAAAACCGGTCTGTACTTCGTCTGAAATAAAAATTCCGCCATGTCGGCGAATAATTTCTGCAACAATTTTAAAATATTCTTTTGGCGGTGTGATAAATCCTCCCACACCCATAATGGGTTCAACCATCATCCCGGCGATCTCACCAGTGGTTGTTGTTTGGATAAGTTCTTCCACATCTTCTGCACAGGCTGCACCACATTCGGGATATTTAAGTTTCATAGGACAGCGGTAACAATAAGGGGCAAGGGCATGTTTTATAGAGGCAATCTGAGTAGGAAGGGCTCGCCATGGGGAATGAGCTGTAAGGGATTGAGCCAGCATTGATCTCCCTGAATAAGCATAACGCAGGGCAATAAACTCAGAGTTACCTGTATAAGTCATAGCCATCATTACAGCAGTTTCATCCGCTTCTGTTCCGGAGGCAGTAAAATAACTTTTCTCCAAATTGTCCGGGGTGATATCTGCAAGTCGTTCAGCCAACTCTACAACTGGTAAAGTCGGATAAAGTGATGATATGTGACTAAGGCGATTCACCTGGGCAATGACTTCTGCATTGACTTCATCATTAGCATGACCCAGTGAAACGGTGAGAATTCCGCCAAAAAAATCTTGATATGAATTACCATCAAGATCTTTAACTACAGATCCCTTTCCCTCAGTGATGACGATGGGTTCACTATAATAATTTTTTGCAGCAGGAAAAAGAAATTCCTGATGTTTTTTACGAATATCCTGACTGTTCATTAATTTCTCCGTTTATTAATAATCTAAAAGATCATCATATGATTCAGGACGTCTGTCCCGAAAAAACTGCCATGTTGATCGAACTTCATCAATCATATCCAAATCAAATTCAGCGATGAGCAATTCATCATCGTTTTCAGATGCTATCTTGAATAATTCTCCTCGCGGATTCACAAAATAAGATGTGCCGTAGAATTGACCCAAATTCCAAGGTTTCTCTGTGCCGACTCGATTGATACATCCCATAAAATAACCGTTTGCAACGGCATGCGCCGGTTGCTCTAGTTTCCATAGATATTGGGATAAACCTGCAACTGTAGCAGATGGATTATAAACAATTTCAGCACCATTGAGACCTAAGGCCCTGGCACCTTCAGGGAAGTGGCGGTCATAACAAATGTAGACACCTACTTTTGCATATTTTGTTTGAAATACAGGATATCCCATATTACCCGGTTTGAAAAAGAATTTTTCCCAGAATCCTGATGTATGTGGAATGTGATTTTTTCGATATTTTCCAAGGTAAGTCCCATCTGCGTCAATCACAGCAGCGGTATTATACAAAACACCCGGTTGCTCTTTTTCATATACAGGTACTATCAAAACCATTTGATATTTTCGGGCATATTCCTGCAAAAATTCTGTTGTGGGGCCTGGAACAGATTCGGCGGATGCATACCATTTCATATCTTGTCCAGGGCAGAAATAGGGTGTATTAAAGATTTCCTGCAAACAGAGAATTTGGACGCCATTTTTACCTGCTTCATCGATATAGGGAAGGTGCTTTTTTAACATAGCATCCTTTATTTCCTCAATAGTTCCTTCGCCCTCAGTTATTGGTAGACTCATTTGAATCAAACCAGATTTAATTATTCTTGGCATATTTGCCTCCTGTTACATTATTAATTTTTCACAATTAACTAATTAATTATCCTTGCTTCCCCCTGTTAAGGGGGATTGAGGGGGTTTAATTTTTTTTGATATTTCCCAGTAAACCCCAACCCCTAGCCCCTTCCCCTTGACAGGGAAAGGGGAAGCGATGACATATTAACTTAATCATCAAGTTCGATTTTTCTTTGGACAATAAACATTCTGATCATAGTATTCACATAATTGATTTCGTTCAACACCTGATAATTCTGATATCTCAGAATTTCTATTCCCAATAAACTCAGGTGGAGTGTCCTGTCATCATCGTAATCTTTCCAACCATCATGACTGCTACCATCAACTTCGATACCAAGCTTGAGCTTTGAACAATAAAAATCCAAAATATAGTTTTCAATAGGTTTTTGTCTTGTGAATTTATACCCATCCATTTTTTTATTTCTCAAAACCTCAATCCATAATCGCTTCTCAGCTTCAGTCTGATTCTTTCGGTTTTCCCTGGCAAGTTCTGTTAGGTTATTATTATAATAAAATATACCTCTTGCCGTTAATTGATCTTTAAGTTTTTTCAAAATTAACTAATTAATTATCCTTGCTTCCCCCTGTTAAGGGGGATTGAGGGGGTTTAAAATATTTTGATATTTATTCTGAAAATAGACTGCGTTTCAAAAACTGGCCATTGCCTTTATTACCAACATATTTACAATCATCAACAATTATTTTTCCTCTTGAGATGACGGTTTCGGATAAACCCTGAATATCAAATCCTTCGTAGGCATTGTAATCTACATTCATATGATGTGTGCATGAATTTGTCACACTGATGGTTTCTTTTCTTTCCGGATCAAAGATGACAATATCCGCATCACTGCCAACGGCAATGGTTCCTTTTTTTGGAAATAATCCAAAAGTCTTTGCCGCTGCAGTTGAGGTTATTTCGACAAACTTATTTAATGATATCCTTCCTTCAACGACGCCGCTGTTATAAATAAGGCTCATACGATTTTCAATTCCTGGTGCACCATTGGGTATTTTTGTGAAGACGTCTTTTCCCAATATTTTTTGATCCTCCATACGGAATGGGCAGTGATCCGTGGCGATTGTTTGCAAATCGCCAGTCTGGATACCACGCCATAAATGCTCCTGGTTCCATTTTTCACGAAGTGGGGGAGACATTACATACTTGGCGCCATCAAATCCTTCATCTCCATAGTGATCGAGATCGAGGAGAAGATATTGCGGGCAGGTTTCGGCAAATACCGGCAGACCCTGATCCCGTGCCATGGTGACTTCATCCAAAGCATCGGCAGAGGTAAGATGGACAATATACAATGGGGATTCAGCCAATTCTGCAATTGCAATCGTTCGATGGACTGCCTCCGCTTCCATTCTGGTTGGTCGGGTCAAAGCATGCCATTTTGGACTTGTTTTACCTTCAGCAATTGCAAGTTTTACAATCTCATCAATGACGATTCCATTTTCAGCATGCACACTGATCATGGCACCCATTTCACCAGCTTTCCGCATGGTGTTAAATATCATCCCATCACTCATATATAGAACACCAGGGTAAGCAGTAAATAATTTATATGAAGTGACACCCCGATCAATTAAAACTTTTAAATCGGTGAGATATCGATCAGGCATATCCGTAATAATCATATGAAAGCCATAATCAATGGCTGTTTTACCATCAGCTTTTGCCTGCCAAATATCGAGCCCTTCCAGAGGAGACTGACCCTGGGTCTGGATAGCAAAATCAATAAGCGTGGTCGTTCCACCATAGGCGGCGGCTCTAGTACCAGTTTCAAAATCATCGGAAGATACTGTACCGCCAAATGGCATATCTAGATGTGTGTGTGGATCTATTCCGCCTGGGAAAACATATTTTCCTTTAGCATCCACAACATTATCAGCATCTATCTTCAATTCTTTTCCTATGAGAGCAACGGTTTCATTTTCGATAAATATATCGGCATGATAATCATCTACTGCAGTTATGATTCGTCCGTTTTTTATAAGTAATGACATAAATATCTCCCTGTTAAATATTAAAAATGGTTTGTATTACCAGAGTAATTTTATTTGGTTTTGCCAGCGTTCCAGGCAGATAAACCACGTTCCTCATCGGTTCCAGGAATGGTATTATCAAGCAAAATTGCCAGAAATGCTCCTACAGCCATTCCAGTACTCCCAAGCGTATTCAAAATGTTGGCTAGCCAGATAAAGTTTTCAGAAAATACGAGTGGATGGGCAATAAAATATTCCGGTACACTCAATCCCATAAAAAATGAAAATCCAAGAATGAATAGATTTCTTGCTGAATTCAAATTGATAAATTGAAGATTAGATAGTCCAACTGAAGCAATCATACCAAACATAGCACAATACATACCACCGACAATAGGTGCCGGGATGGTAGTAAATAATGCTCCAAATTTTGATACTGTACCAAGGATGATCATAATTACTCCACCTGTCTGAACGACTCTTCTGGCTCCAACACGTGTGAGACCAATGGCACCAATATTTTCACTATACGAAGTTGTACCGTTACCGGTACCGAAAATACCGGCAATGAGACAACCAATACCTTCGAAGGTAATACCACGGTTGATAGTTTTTTTATCAGGTATAGGTGCACCACTTAATCTGGCACAGGCATAATAATCTCCAATGGATTCCACCATGGAGGCGATGTAACCAGCCAACATTCCAACAATTGCAGCAGCGCTAAATACCGGCCAGCCCCATTGGAATGGGTAAGGGAATCGAAACCATGGTGCATTTTGAAGGTTTTCTAGGCTGGTGTGAGAAGGATGACCAGCTGTAAAAATACCCAATGCTGAACAAATTGCCGCAACACCCCAGGCGGTAAGTATTGCCAGAAGTATTGGGTAAAGCTCAAATATTCGGTTGGATTTGCGCAGATACTGACTGAATAATATTATGAGAAATATTGTCAATCCCCCAATAGGCCAATGACGGCCTGCTTCAGGGGCACCAAATTTAAATAGTGCCAAACCGATGAGGGCAATGGTAGGGGCAATAGTGATAGGACCGACAAATCGCAGTAGCCTGCCTACCATACCTGTTGAACCAATGATGATTTCAAATATGGCCCCGGCAATAATTGCACCCTGCACATGCTGAATCCTTACCTCCCATCCGGAATTTGCCAATGCCGCCATTCCGCAAATTGCAAAAGTTGGGGCAAGAAAGGAGAATGTGCCACCCTGAACAATAGGAAGACGATTTCCCCATGTAGTCTGTAATAAAGTAGTGATTCCACTTATAAAAAACATCGTGGCAATGAGATATCCTTTTTCCACAGGATCCGTAATTCCAAATGCTGGAGACAGAATTAATGGTATGGCAACTGTTGATCCAAACATTGTGAGATAATGCTGGAATCCTAATATTATTGTCTCAATAAGAGGTGGTTTGTCATCAATCTTATACAAAAGTGTATTGGTATTATCTGTGTTTGCCATGAATTATCCTCTATATGATTATAATGTGATGAAAGTGTCTACCATAATGGATAGTCAAAGATTTTTATATGGATTCCTGAATTAACTCATCCAATTGGATTTGGCTTCCGGATTCCATTTTGTTGTTATTTTTTTCTGCTTTGTCCAGAACTCAATAGAACTCTTACCGGTGATATCACCAGTGCCGAATCGGGATTCATTCCACCCACCAAATGCAAATGGTTCGCGAGGCACGGGAACACCTATGTTAACACCGATCATCCCAGCACTGGCATGCTCTGCAACATAACGTGCAAGTCCTCCTGACTGAGTGAACACGGCAGCTGCATTGCCATAATTAGAGCTATTTTCTATCTTAATGGCTTCATCAAGAGTTGATACTCTTAGAATGGATATAACCGGACCAAAAACTTCTTCCCTGGCAATTTTCATATCCGGCGTGACGTTATCGATAATAGTAGGTCCAACATAATATCCTTCTTCGCAGCCGTCAACAATAGCTCCCCTGCCATCCACCAGGATTTTTGCTCCCTGGGCTTCGGCTTCATTAATATAGTTTTCAATTCTGAGTTTGGCTTCGGCGGAAATAACCGAACCGAGATTTTTCCCTGGAATGATATTTCTGGCTTCTTCACATAATTTTTCAATTATATGATCTACATCCCCAACAGCAACCATTGCTGATGCAGCCATGCAGCGTTGTCCAGCGCAACCTGACATAGAAACAGCAACATTTGAAGCAGTCATTTCTACATTGGCATCAGGCAGAACAATTAAATGGTTTTTAGCACCGCCTAAGGCAAGAGCTCTTTTGAGATTGGCCGTTGATCTTTTATAGACAATTTTTGCTACTCTAGTAGATCCTACAAATGAAACTGCCTGAATATCCGGGTGATCGCAGATTGATTCCACAACCTCCTGGGCACCATGAACTATATTGAAAACACCATCAGGTAAACCAGCCTCCTTTAGAAGCTCGGCCAGGCGCATGGCACTTAACGGCACCTGTTCAGATGGTTTGAGTACCATAGTATTTCCCATAACCAGGGCATTTGGTAAAGTCCAGTTTGGAACCATATTTGGAAAATTGAAAGGTGTTATACAGGCAACTACACCCAATGGAGAAAATTCCGATCGACATTCAACACCATTACTAACTTCAAGGATTTCACCAAAAGTCAGTTGCGGCAATGAACAGGCAAACTCAGTCACTTCTACAGATTTCAAAACCTCAGCTTCAGACTCGGAAATTGTTTTCCCATTTTCCTCACTAACCAATGCGGCGAGCTCATCTTTATGTCGTTCCAGTAATTGTTTGTATTTATAGAATACCTGGACTCGTTCTTTTATTGGCAGATTTGACCATCCTGGAAAGGCTTCCTTCGCAGCAGCCACAGCGCTATCTACTGAAAGACTATTTGACAACGGTACCTTTGAAATAATTTCACCAGTTTGCGGATTATAAACATCCAATAGATTATTTCCACCAGTAATATTCTCACCATTGATAAAATTGGTGATTATGGGGTATTTCATGATTGATTTCCTGTTATTGTGAGTGAGAAAATTAAATATATAGTGAGGATGTTTACTACAGCAAAATTCCTGTAAGGTATTGATTCTGTTTTTGTAGTTTTAAGATCGGGAATTTATAAAAATAGATGGGATTATTACTTTGGAAAGTAAAACGAAATTTAGGAAAGCAACGATTGTTGATCTTCCACAAATTATTAATTTATTAGCAGATGATATGCTTGGTTCTAAACGTGAAAATTATAGAAATCCTGTTCCAGAAAAATATATTAAAGCATTCAATAGAATTGATGAAGATGAAAAACAATACCTGATTGTGGTGGAAGGAGAAGATAGGGCTATCATCGGTACCCTACAGCTAAGCTTTATCCAATATCTTACTTATAAAGGTGGATTGAGAGCACAGATTGAAGCTGTCAGAATTCGGAAAGACAAACGTGGATCGGGTTTGGGTGAAGAGATGCTGGATTGGGCAGTAAAGAAGGCTATTAAAAATGGTGCTCATTTGATCCAGTTGACTTCAGATAAAAAACGACCAGAAGCAATACGGTTTTATAATAAACTTGGTTTCACAGCATCTCATGAAGGAATGAAATTACACCTGGAAAAAGATATGAAGGGATAAGCATAAGCTATATGGATAAAGCGACAATACGAATATGAACAAAACCATGACATTATTGATTTTTTCTAATAATTCCATACGGTAATAAAATCTTATTCATTTGGGAACAATTTATTTAGTTCGATATTGAACTATTTAACATCGAATAATATTATGTATCAAACGGATTAAATATCGATATTAAAAAAATATTATAATCAACTTAAACATCAAAAATAAAAGGAAATAAGGATGAATCGAATTAACCAATTAATAATAATCACAGGTATCATTTCTAGTCTTGCTCTATCTGCTGAAAAACTAAAAAGTTTTGTGGATAAGGAAAAAAGTAATATTACATGGATTGCCACAAAAGTTACTGGCGAACATAATGGTGAAATCACCATGAATAAAAGTTATGTAGAACTAGAAAATAATAAAGTCACTGGTGGCATGTTTGTCATTGATATGAATTCCATTACGAATAGTGATGTAGAATCAGCAGAATGGAATGGCAAACTGGTTGGTCATTTAAAGTCAAATGATTTCTTTGATGTGGAAAATTTTCCTATCGCTATTTTTACAATTACCAAAGCAGAGGCTAAAAAACCATCTGACGAGGATAAATCAAATTATAAATTGTATGGAGATCTGATGATCAAAGGAATTTCTCATCCTATAGAATTTCTGGCAAAAGTCCATTTCCATAATAATGCGGCCCATGCAACAGGGAATATTACTCTTGATAGAACCTTGTGGGATATACAATATCGATCAGGAAAATTCTTTGAAAGCCTTGGGGATAAATTGATCTATGATAATTTTGATATAAAATTTGATATTACTTCAACAATTACTAAATAGCCATAAGAACAACAAAGAATTTTTCAAATTTGACATATCGCTTTCTTGATATGATGCTAGATACCATGCGTAAATTTTCCATATTCTAAATAGAATATTTTATATAATACAATTTTATCAGAATGAAGGCAGTAGCATATAGTAAATTTAAATCTCCGTTAGAAATTGTCCATCTACCCGATCCAACGCCGGTTGATGATGGTGTCGTCATTGAGGTTAAAGCCAGTGGTTTATGTCGCAGTGACTGGCATGGGTGGATGGGGCATGATACTGATATAAAACACTTCCCTCATATTCCCGGTCATGAATTTTCAGGTATCATTGTCGATATAGGGAAAGATGTAAAATCATTTAAACTCCATGACAGGGTCACCGTGCCATTTGTCTGTGGTTGCGGAAATTGTCACTGGTGTGGAAATGGTAATCCGCAAATTTGTGATTATCAGTTCCAGCCGGGATTTACTCATTGGGGTTCCTTTGCTCAATTTGTTTCCATTCATCACGCTGATTTTAATTTGGTCAAAATTCCTGATGCTATCGATTATATCACTGCTGCTAGTTTGGGATGCAGATTCATTACCTCCTACCGGGCAATTGTTCATCAGGGAAAATTAGCCCTCGGTCAATGGGTCTCAGTATTTGGATGCGGAGGAGTTGGATTATCAGCAATTATGATTGCCAAATCAAAAGGTGCAAAAGTAATCGCTATTGATATTAATGACTCTGTATTAAAATTGGCTCAAAATATTGGGGCTGACTCTATAATGAATCCAAAAGACATCAAGAATATTCCCGGTGAGATAAGTAAAATAACCAAATATGGAACTCATTTATCCTTGGACTGTCTCGGCAGCGTTGAAACAAGTGTTAATTCCATCCTCAGTTTAAGAAAACAGGGGAAACATATTCAAGTTGGATTAATGGCAAGTGAGGATTTTAGACCTTCATATCCAATCGAAATAATCATATCAAAAGAACTTGAAATTATCGGCAGTCATGGAATGCAGGCCAAAAAATACCCGGAATTATTGGATATGATTTTGAATGAGAAATTACATCCTTCAAAAATTATCGGTAAAACTATACCGTTAGAAAGTTTACCGGAAACCCTTCAGAATATGAATCGATTTAAACATGCTGGAATTACCGTTGTGAACAAATTTTGACTCTCCACTATAAATATAATAATTAGGAATTTATCCATGTTAAAAACAGTGTTAATTGTATTTGGTACGATATTTATTGCTGAATTGGGGGATAAAACACAACTCGCTGTTTTAGCCTTAAAAAGTAAAGGTATATCCGGTATCGGAATTTTCACAGGTTCAATGATTGCATTTGCAATCTTAACTGGAATGGCAATATTTCTTGGTGATTGGCTAAATGCAAATATCCCCATAAATATAATTCAAAAAGTAGCATCTGTTTCATTTATCGTTATTGGTTTTCTCATGTGGTTTGATAAAATTTGACAAACATTTTTGATAGCAAAAATATCTCAGCTTTATCTTAAGTTTAAGTTACATATAAAGGAGAATAAGATCATGAAATGTAATGTTGGAAAAACTGACAGAATGCTCAGAATTCTTTTAGGATTAGTAATTCTCGGAGCGAACTGGATCAATTACTATGCCCTTGGCGGTGAATACTGCGCATGGGCAAACATTGGGTTTATACCTTTATTAACCGGAATATTTAGATGTTGTCCTGTATATCTACCATTTAAATTTGATACATCTAAATCAGATTCATAAAACATATATATCGTAATTGGAGGGGGTGGTAAAACATCCCCTTTTTTATTTCTGTTAATATTTATTAGTATTGAGGAATTATTACTTCGCAAATTTTAATCATAAATCATTAACTAATCAGTCCATTTGAAGTGGGTTCATATATTTATAATAATAAGGAATAATTATGCAGAAATATGTTAGTGGTAACGTAGGTACCAGATCAGATTGTTCTGTTTCATATTCACCTCATGACAATCCATTGGATGTTACAATTCTTTCAAAGGTTATATCTATGTATGGTGACAGGATGGAAGAATTGACAAAAAAGGTCCTGAATGATTTACATATTCAAACAGGCAGTATTGTTGTGGATGATCTGGGAGCATTGCCATTTGTCCTGCAGGCAAGGATAGAATCTGCTGTAAAAATGGCCACTCCACAGTTGAAATACACTTCCCTCCCGGAAATCAAGCAGAAATTTCAATATAAATCTGACCGTAACAGATTCCGTCGAAGCCGTCTGTATTTACCAGGCAATCAATCAAAATTAATGTTAAATGCTGGAATCCATGAACCGGACGCAGTCATTCTGGATTTAGAAGATTCTGTATCACCTTCAGAAAAGTCATCAGCAAGATTGATTGTAAGAAATGCCTTGAGGGTTCTCGATTTTTTTGGTGCGGAAAAAATGGTGAGAATAAATCAGGGTGACTTGGGGATATTGGATCTTGAACAGATTATCCCTGAAAATGTCCATCTAATTTTGATCCCTAAGATTGAATCTGCCGATCAGCTATTATGGTTTGAAAAATCCATATCCCAGATATCTGAAAGGGTTGGCCGAAAGGAGCCCGTTTATCTCATGCCGATTCTTGAAAGCGCTAAGGGGATTTTAAATGCTTATGAAATTGCCTCAGCCAGCAATAATAATGTTGCACTGGCAATTGGTCTTGAAGATTATACTGCCGACATTGGAACGACACGATCATTGGAAGGTACAGAATCATTTTTTGCCCGGAGTATGATTGTAAATGCTGCCCGGGCCTGCGGCTTACAACCTATTGATACCGTCTTTTCAGACGTAAGTGATACAGACGGATTAATTGCATCTGTGAAAGAAGCAAAGGCTTTGGGTTTTGATGGTAAGGGATGTATCCACCCACGGCAGATAAAACCACTTCATGATGCGTTTGCACCATCTGAAACTGAAATATCAAAAGCTCAAAAAATTGTCATTGCATTTGATGATGCAGAATCAAAAGGCCTTGGAGTCGTTTCTCTTGGGAGCAAAATGATTGATCCACCCGTTGTGAAGAGGGCACTTCATACAATTGAAATGGCCATTTCTATAGGTTTATTGTCAGCGAATTGGAAAAATAAATTAACCGAATAAATGGATTCCGGCACCAGATAAATGTGTCAGATATTTAATATCAATATTTGGAATACAAAATGAAAAGAAATTCAGAACTCGTAAAAAATGCAGCAGGGAGATTAGTCCCTACTATTGTTAACGGCAAAAAAGGTATCCCGTTTAAGGGCGTGAATGGATATTTTCCAGATGGAAATAAGACTGCACCACCGATTAAATCCTGCAGTAATTACCCCCTTGATGGTAATAAACTGCTGGGTACATTAAAAGAAGCGCTGATTAAGTCGGGGATAACTGACGGGATGACCATTTCATCACATCATCATTTTCGAAACGGTGACTTAGTCATGAATCAGGTTTTTGATATTGCTGCTGAACTTGGTATAAAAAATCTTAGATGGTTTCCCTCGGCGGCATTTCCCTGCCATAAACCTATGATTAAATATATGGAAGATGGGGTGATTCATCATATTGAGGGTTCACTCAACGGACCATTGGGTCAATATGCATCAGAGGGAAAAATGAACGGCCTGGCAGTATTGCGGAGCCATGGAGGAAGATGGCAATCCATTCAGGATGGAGAAGTACATATTGATATTGCCATTATCGCAGCTCCCACAGCCGATAGTTTTGGAAACGCAACTGGTGACAGAGGACCCTCAGCCTGTGGTTTACTGGGATTCGGACTCGCCGATTCCATGTATGCCGATAATGTTATTGTTGTGACGGATAATCTTGTCCCATTCCCATGTATCCCTTGGCAGATACAGGGCAATAATGTAGATTATGTAGTGCAATTGGAAAAAGTAGGTGAACCGGAGAAAATTGTTTCAGGTACAACAAAATTAACTCGATCACCAGATAGAATACATATTGCAGAATTAACAGCAAAGTTTGTCAGGGCAGCAGGAATAATGAAAGATGGTTTTAGCTTCCAGGCAGGTGCAGGCGGAACATCCCTTGCTTTTGCAATCTATCTGAAAGAAATGATGAAAGATGCTGGAATCAAGGCTCGATTTATAAGAGGCGGATCCACAAAATATCTGGTGGAAATGCTTGAAGAAGGGCTTACGGATTATATTCTTGATGGTCAGACATTTGATCTTGACGGTGTTAGGTCAATGAGAGAAAATCATGGCCATGTTAATACATCTCCGTTTACATCTTATAACTGGCATGGTAAAGGAAATTTTGCTGGAATATTAGATGCTGTTGTACTGGGTGCCACTGAAGTGGATATCAATTTTAACGCAAATGTCGTAACTCATTCAGATGGACTCATGCTTCATGGAATCGGCGGGTGGCAGAACTGTTTATTCTCAAAATGTACAATCCTGCCAATCCCGGCATTTCGTAATCGCGTTCCTATCATTGTTGATAAAGTTACAACTCTGGTGGGCCCAGGAGAATTGATAGATGTGATTGTTACCGAAAGAGGAATAGCCATTAATCCTAAACGAACAGATTTGATAGAATCTACAAAAGATAGCGGATTGCCAATTCGAACTATCCATGAATTAAAAAATGAAATAGATGATCTTGTTGGTGGAGCACCTGATAAACCTGAATTTAGCGATGAAGTGATCGGAGTGGTTAAATGGGTTGATGGAACAATATTGGATTCAATTTTTAAATTAAAAAAGTATCAGATCGATTAAAACCAACCCAATAAACGTAAATATACAGAGCATATATTTGTCAATATTGCCGATTATCGATGAAATTTTATCTCAGGATGAAATTAGAATTATTGACGGGGAAATCATAAAAGAGTGAACAGCAGATTTTCAATAAGACATAAACTGATTCTGATAATTATGTCAGTGACATTTTCTTCAGTAATATCAGGTTTCATATTATTTACATATTATTATGTCAAATCCTATAAGACCAATATTGAGGAGAGTACAAAGCTGGAAGCATTAATTATGGGTCAATTATGTAAACCGGAATTATTGGCCCAGGATAGATCCCAGGTAAAAGATCATGTTTTAAATTTGGAAATATTTCCAAATATTAGATTGTGTAAAGTATTCGATGAAAAAGGTCTGGAAATTGCCAGATATGGCAATTTTGGTGATGCAGGGATTGTAGAAAACCATCAGATTCAAAATGTAATGTCCAGATTTATTAACGACAATCTACACGTTATGATGCCAATTAATAATAGTGGCACAATTATTGGTGCAATATATATCATAAAAGAGATTACACCAATCAGGAATCAGATAAGACAACATTTGGTAACCATGGTGTTAGTGTTAGGGGTTATCTTGACAATTTCTCTAATAGTCGCAATCAGGATGCAAAAGGAGATATCCAAACCAATACTTTTACTAAAAAACGCCGTAGAAGACTTAACGAAAACATCAAATTTTAAAATCACCATAAGAAAACGATATGATGATGATATAGGAGACTTGGTGGATGGGTTCAATCTTATGGTTGAACAACTGGATAACAGGCAGAAAAATCAGCAACGAATTACTGAATCACTCACATTAAATCAAAAACGTTACGAATTATTATTCGAAGAATCACCAATTGGATTGTGGGAAGAAGATTTTACTGATTTAATAGAATTTTATTCAATACTCAAAAAGTCAGGGGTGAAGGATTTCAGAGCCTATTTTATTGAAAATCCTGAGAAGGTATTGATTTGCCTCAGTAAAATTAAAGTATTGAATGTAAATAAATCGGCACTAAAATTATTTGGGTTAAAGAAAAAAGATGAAATGATTGGAGAACTCATCAAAACCAGTAGATCTGAAATATCAGAAAGATATATTGATGAACTGGTTGCTATTGCTGATGGGAAGACAAATTTTGATTTTGAAATAAAAACTGCAACAAAAAAACAACGGATTGAATACATTCATATTTGGTTCAATTTTGGTAGGCTGCCGAATCAGAACATTGATTATGCAAGAGTCATTGTTGCTGCAAGTGATATTACTGACCGCAAAAACATTGAATATCGTCAAAAACGACTAAAGGAAAAACTTGAAAAGGATGCGTCAGAAATAAATAAGACCCTGAAGGAAAAAAACGAGAGGCTAGAAGGGTATATGAAACTTTTTACCGGACGGGAGTACCGTATTAAAGAATTGAGAGATGAGGTTAAAGAACTAAGGAGAAAACTAAGCGAATTAAATTAGCCATGCGTGTATCGACCCTAAAAGAGGAAGAATGAAAATAAACCAGGCCATATTGTTTGGTAAAATCGATATTTCACTCTACACTATAAAAACAGTTTTAGAGGCACATCGATTTACTTTAAGCATATCCAGTCAATTATATCCCTACCCCCACAAATTTAATGAGGATGATATTAAATTATTTATTATAAGTAGCTCATTCTCCATTGAAAAAATAATAAAATTCGTATCCATTACTAAAAAATACAAGCTAAAACCAGTCCTGCTCTTACTGCTTCGGGATATTGAAGATAAACCGAAATTTAAAAAAATATCAAGTCAGTTTTATGATGTGATTCCTTCTTCCTCTGATCAACAAGAGACAGATGTCATAATTAGAAATATATCCGAATTAATTCAATTAAAATTGGGATCATGGAAATCTAAACAAATAAATAGAAATGATATTCAGATATTCAATGATGAGATGCTAAATCAATCCCAGAAGATTGCCCATATTGGTGGCTGGCATCTGGATGTTGAAACGAATTCCTTATTTTGGACAGATGAACTTTATAGAATATTTGGATTAAATCCTCAGGAAATTGAACCGGAATACAAATTATTTTTGTCCCTCCTTCCAGAAAATGACCGGGAAATCATTGATAACTATTATCAGAAATGTTTAAGTGAATACAAGGATTTTCATTTGGTGCATCAAGTGGTTAGGTCTGACGGATCAAGAAGAATTGTGCACCAAAAGGCAAACCATATTATTGGTGAAAATAGTAAACGAGTATATGCTTTTGGTACCGTCCATGATATCACTGATACCATCAGCTCGCATACTGAATTGAGAGAAATCTCTGGTAGATATAAAGCATTATTTCAACTGAGCCCAAGTGGAATTCTTATTGAAGATTCAGACGGCAAAATTATTGATATTAACCAATCTTTTTGTGAATCACTGGGATACACATACAAAGAACTCGTAGGGAAAAATGTTAGAATGATTGTAGACCCCAGCATTTCTGGTAAAGTCTCCGAAAATATCAACAAAATTCTCAACGGGGAAAAACTAAAGCATGTTGTCAAATCTATAAAAAGAGACGGCTCAATTTGTAATATGGAATTGAGAGAAGCTCCATTGACATTAGCTGATGGACGCCCAGGCATTATTAGCACTGCCCATGATATTACCGATCGAGTCCATGCTGAAGAATCAACTCGAATTCAATTGAGTAATATTGAGTTTTTAGTCAGCACATCAATGGAATTGGTGAATCTTCCCCTTGAAACAGATATCTTTGAATTCCTTGGTGATAAAATATACCAGCTCGAAAATGAGAGCCTTATAATCATCTCTGAATATAATCAGGAATCAAGAAAATTAAAGATTCGTACTGTAAAAGGACTGGCTAAGTCTTACCATGATATTCTTAAAATGAACAATATCAGCGATGTTGAATTTGAATCTTCAGTCGACAAAAAATTTAATTTACAGAATGGTAAACTCATTCGGCTGCCCCATGATTTGAAATTAGTGACATCAAATAAAACGAGTGATGAATTCAGTAATCAAATATCCAAACTTGTGAATACTCACGATATTTATTCTATGGATTTTATATGGGGTGAAGAACCATTTGGCAATCTAATGATTATAATACCTGGCGGTAAAAAAATAACACATAATCAGGTTATTCAGGCGGTATTACGACAAGTCTCTATTGTGATGAAAAATAGAAAATACCAGCTAATACTTGTTGAAAAACAGGAGATATATAATCGTGCTGTTATCAGCGGAAAAGTAGGTGTCTGGGAATTAAACATCGAAACAAAATCTATGTATATTGATCCAAATCTAAAACACATGCTTGGTTATGATGATAAAGATATTGAGAATAAATTGTCAGAATGGATAAAACATATTCATCAAGACGATCAGGATAGATTCTGTGAAAATATAAATGGATACATTGCAAACGAAGGATCCGGTTATGTAGACGAAGTACAAATGGTACATAACGATAAATCTATCAGGTGGTACTTATTCAGGGGCCGATCGGTTCAGGATGAGGATGGTATTTTCAGACATATAACCGGTACCGCAATTGATATAACTGAAAAAAAGCTAACCGATGAAAAATTAATGACCGAAGAGTCAAGATATCGAGATCTATACAAAATGGTTCGGTCGATTTCAGATAATATCCCTGATATGATATTGGTAAAAAACCTGGAAGGTGTGATTTCCTTCACAAATAAAGCAATGTCCGATCATCTATTATTTACTAAAACGCCATTTGAATCTGAAGGCAAGTTGCTACATTCGATAATTGATCAGGAAAAAGAAAAACATGGGGATAACGCGAACTGGTTCACTATTGATTTAGACTGGCAGAAAAATGATGTAAGTACTTTAGAACGAAAGTTACATACCAGAAATTCTGAACTGGGAAATATTCGAGGAAAATTTGTTTACCTGGATGCCTATCGTGTACCAATTTGGGATGATGACGGAAAACTTACAAGTTTGCTGTACTGTGCGAGAGATATTACCGAAAAGCATAAAATTGAACAGGAATTGTTGAAAAAAAATATCGATCTCGAAAATAGTGAACAAAGATATAAATCACTTTTTGAAGAATCCCCTATACCGTTGTGGGAAGAGGATTTCTCCGAATTAATGAATCATTTTGAACGACTCTCAGAAACTGGTATAAATGATTTTGAATCTTACTTCCTCAAAAATCCTCAAGCGGTAAATGACTGCAGATCGATGATTAAAATTACTGATGTTAATAAATCTGTGTTGCGTCTATATCATGCTGAAAGTAAATCACAATTACGTGATGAATTATCTAAAACAAACACTAGTGACAGTCATAATGTTTACATTGAGGAATTTGTATCTTTGTCAATAGGTAACTCAGTATTTGAAGGTGAATCAACTATAAAAACTTTATCCGGTGACATTCGAATTATCAATTTAAAGTTGAGTATAAGTAAAACTTCCTCCCATGAAAAAGATTATCGAAAAGTCCTGGTGGCTACAATAGATATAACCGATAAAAAGCTTGCCCTAAAAGAACTTTTTGAAAGCCGCCAGCTGAGCAAAGCAATAATTGATGGTTCGCCAATTGGAATAACTGCCAGAGATAGGTTTGGTACTTTGCTGAGTGCCAACGATGCCTGGTTGAATATATTTGGATATAATCGTACGGAAATTCAAAAATTATATTCACAGAGACAAAAATTAAGTTTTGATGAGAGGGATAATTACCTTGGATCATGGGTGGAGGAAGTAAGGCAGATATATGAAAAAGGAGGAGATTTAACGATCTCTGAACTTAAACTTCTTAAACCAAAGGAAGGCAAAGCAATTTGGATTTCACAGCGCTTCAAGGGTATTTTGGATGAGTCAGGTAATGTGGATAAAATAATTGTCATGACAACGGACATTACTAAAATGAAAGAAGATAATTTGCTCCTGCAAAAAAACGAAATTAGAATTCAGACTATTCTAAGACAGGCTCCAAATGCTATATTTGTATTTAATGGTGATGGACAAATTATGAAAGCCAATAATAAAGCTTGTGACTATTTAGGTTATTCTGAGTTAGAATTGTTGGAAAAGAGTTTTGATGAGATCAATAGACGAATCAATAAACCGGGTGCATTCTCAAAATGGAAATATCTTCAGTCTAAATCCCCAACGGTTATTCAAAATACCTATATAAGAAAAGACGGTTCAGAATTTGAATCCGAAACCAGTCTCGGTTCTTTGCAAGTTGATAAGGAAGAATTATTTCTTGGAATCTCAATAGATATTACTGAACGGTTGAATATTGAAGAGGAACGAAAAAATATAAGGGAGAGATTAGAAAAAGCAGTAAAGGAGAGGACACACGAGCTTGAGAAAATCACCGACGCATTGACCTTGATGGCAGAAGACAGTAAAGAGACTGGAGAATCACTAAAAAGAGCAAATAAAAGTCTTGAATCGACAAATAAAGAGCTTGAAGCTTTTTCATACTCAGTGTCGCACGATTTAAGAGAGCCACTTCGTCATATAAAATCTTTCAGCCACATTATCCAGGATGATCATTCTGATAACTTAAATGAAGATGCGTTGGATAATCTCAGTCGCATTATTAATGCCACAAATAAAATGTCACAATCTATTGATGACTTATTGTATTTGTCAAAATTGAGCAAACATCAATTGGAACTCAAAAAAGTCGATTTAAGCAAGATTGCAAATTTTATACTTAAAGATTTTCAACAAAGAGATAAAAAAAGAAAAGTTGAATTGGATATCCAATCAGATGTCATAGTTCTTGCCGATAATAAGCTTATAAGAGCAATGATGCTGAATCTGCTTGAAAATGCCTGGAAATTCACATCAAAAACTGATTCCGCAAAAATAAGTTTTGGACTTTTACCTGGAAAAAAGAATAAAAATGGCGAAGTAATCAAACAAAATATTTATTATGTAAAAGATAATGGCGTTGGATTCGATCAAAGTGAAAAGGATAATCTATTTTTAGTATTTAACAGATTGCACAGCGCCAGGGATTTTCCCGGGACAGGAATAGGACTTGCCACTGTGCAAAGAGTTATAAATCGGCATGGCGGTCAAATTTGGGCAGATGGTGAGATAAACAATGGCGCTTCATTCTATTTTGAACTGAGGTAGAAACTAAACACTGTATATATGAATAGATTCCAGTCAAAATATGTTGAAAATTATGATCCGAAAGGATGAGTATAATTCTATGAAAAAAATATTTATTCTAATTGTCGATGATTCAGTTGATGATTATCAGCTTGTAGTTCGTCAGTTAAAGCAGGCTGGATTTGATATAATTTCAAAAAGGATTGATAACGCATCCGAGTTTGAATCTTCATTGGAAGAAAACAAGTGGCAGGTTATATTGTGTGATTATGTGATACCGGGTTTTGGTGGAATGGAAGCACTTAATATCTATAAAGAAAAAAAAGTAGACATTCCATTTATAATTATTACTGGAAATATTAATGATCAGTTAGCTGTGGCAGCAATGCACGAAGGGGCTCATGATTATTTAATGAAAGATAATCTTGATCGGCTGGCCCCAGTCATTGAGAGAGAGCTACTGGAGTTCAATAATCGGGAAAGAGCCTCCAAGGCGGAACGAAACCTGGAGTTGAGCGAAAATAAGTTCAAAAATTATATTAATCATGCACCTGATGCCATTTTTGTTACAAATTCTAAGGGATTTATATCTGAAGTCAACCCGACTGCTTGCACAATGACAGGTCATACTTATCTCGAATTATTAAACACCCAAATATTTGACCTGTATGTATCAGAAAATAAAAACATAGTTGCTCAACAGTTAAAGACAACTCTTGAGAAAGGCAAATATTCTGGTGAGACACAGTTCATAAAAAAAGATACTACTGTTGGATGGTGGCACATTGATGCAGTGAAAATGACAAGTAACAAGATGTTATTTTTTTTCAATGATATTACAAAAAGGAAACAGGCAGAAAAATTAGAGAAAGCAGTATATGATATATCCGAGGCGGCTCATAGTGCCGGGAGTCTGAAAGAATTATATTATACAGTTCACAATATTGTTAAAAGTGTCATGCCTGCTGATAGCTTTTTTATTGCTCTTTATAACAAAGATTTGAATATTGTCACCTTTCCATATAATACAGACGAGAAAGATAGTAAACCTGTTCAGAGAGAGAGGGGAAAAGGCCTGACTGAATATGTCCTTTCATCTGGAAAAACATTCTTTGGTACGAAGATAAAAGTAAAAAAGTTAATGGTTAGGAAAGAAGTTGAGCAATTTGGAGAACCAGCGAAAATCTGGCTTGGAGTTCCTTTAAAAATTAACAATGTAGCGATAGGTGTTATGGCTGTACAACATTATACAAATCCGAATATCTATACTAAAAAAGATATTAAGATAATGGAATATGTCAGCAGTCAGGTTGCTATTGCCATTGAAAGAAAAAGATCTGAGATTCAGATAAAAGAAGAAAAAGACAGAGCAAAACTTTATCTTGATATCGCCGTGGTTATGTTAATTGCTCTTGATCGAAATGGGAAAATAATACTCGTAAATAAAATGACACTGGAACTACTAAAATATGAGGAAAATGAACTACTTGGCAAAAATTGGTTTGAGGTTTGTGTGTCATCCAAGGAGCGAGATACTGTAGAAAATCGTTTTCATCAAATCATGAAAGGGAAACGTAAGCCTTCTACTGAATTTGAAAATACTGTGCTCACAAGTAAAGGCAGATCTCGAACTATAGTATGGAATACTGAAGTTTTACGGGATGAAAAAGGAGAGATTAACGGTTTACTAAGCTCGGGAAAAGATATTACGCAAAAATTAAGAAACGAGAAAAAGAACAAAGAATTATCAGCTCAGTTAATTCAGAGCCAAAAACTTGAATCAATCGGAACACTTGCAAGTGGAGTTGCTCATGAAATTAATAATCCGTTGACAGTAATTATAAATTATGCCGAGATGATGATGGCCTATGAGAATCTTGATGAGAAACTGAATAAATGGGTGAAAGAGATTATAAAAGAAGGATACAGGGTAGCCCAGATTGTCAAGAGTCTATTGGCATTTTCAAAGGCTGAAGTTGGATTCTTTAGTAGAACAACTCTAAAAAGTATTGTTGATTCATCTATATCATTGGTAGACTCGGTTCTTTTCAGTGAGCAAATCCTCTGTACTATTGATATCGCTGAGAATTTGGAAGAAATTCAATGTCAGGGACAGCAGATACAACAAGTAATTATGAATCTAATAACCAACGCACGCTACGAATTGAATCAAAAATTTCCCAGCTGGGATGATAATAAAAGAATCCATATTATCGTTAGACCGTTTAAAAGGAAAAATGTAAAGTGGCAAAGATTAACGATAGAAGATTTTGGACCAGGGATTTCTGAGGAAACTCAAAAGAGAATTTTTGAACCCTTTTATTCGACAAAACCTGCCGATAGTGGGACTGGATTAGGTCTAGCAGTAAGTTATGGAATTATCCGTGAGCATAATGGCAAATTATGGGTGGAAAGCGAAATAGGGAAATATACCAGATTCCATGTGGAATTGCCGGTTGATAATGAAGATTTAGAGTATTAACTCTCCAATTAATTGAAAACATAAATAACGCCCAGCCTGCTGCCAACCGTCTTAATCAATAAATTCTAATATAAATCATAACTGCAGTCACAAAATGAGAGCTGTTAAGGCAATTTAATTTGTGATATTCCATCGCATTTCACTATTTTCTCATTCAGATTTGTTAATAAAATTAGTTATCGTTTTATCAATAATATTTATGGAGATTGTACTCAAAATGAAAGATAAAGTTTTAAAGTTATGGCCGGAGATTGAATGGATTAAGGATGCAGACTTACGCAAACAAACTTTAGATGCATGGATTTTTGCTATTGAGCAAAGTGTCCTCACTCCTGAAGATCTCGAAGAAATACCTTTTTCATTACTCATTAAAAATTGCAAAGTATCATTTATGAATCATAAACGAACTTGTGTGCAGTTGGCAGTAGATATTGCCAAACGAATGAAAGATAATTTTGGTGACGAAATCGAAATTGACATGGATATTCTTATTTCGGGAGCTATCCTTATTGACATTGGTAAACTGCTGGAATACAAGATTGAAAATGACACTCTTACAACCAGTAATATGGGTAAAATTGTTCGTCACCCATTTAGTGGATTGGCTATTGCCTATAAATTTAACTTACCTCCTGAAGTACAGCATATTATCGGTACTCATTCAAAAGAAGGTGATCTCGGTATGAGAACGGTTGAATCAATTATTGTCCATCATGCAGATTTTGTTTCATTTGAGCCATTCAAAGCCTGAAATAATTCACAGTCTCAGAGAACCAGCCCCAAAAACCACAAGGGAATAATTATTATTATGAAGCAGAATCTTATTGAAAAAATAGCTCAGAAATACGCATTTGATATTTCTGAAAATAGTCTATTAAAAAGTGGAGATTATATCTCAATCCGACCAGCTCATATAATGACTCATGACAATACTGGTGCGGTAATGAATAAATTCAGGGCAATTGGTGCCGTGGAAATGAATAATCCCCGACAGCCGGTATTTACATTGGATCACAATGTCCAGGATAAAAGTGCAGATAATCTTAAAAAATATTTGAATATCGAAAAATTTGCCGATGAGATGGGCGTCGATTTTTACCCTGCTGGTCGGGGAATTGGTCATCAGATTATGTGTGAAGAGGGATATGCCCTCCCCGGAACTATGGTGGTAGCATCCGATAGTCATTCAAATATGTATGGCGGCCTAGGTGTTTTGGGAACGCCTGTAGTTAGAACAGACGCCGCCGCCATCTGGGCAACGGGCCGAACCTGGTGGCAAATCCCGCCGGTGGTGAAAGTAATATTGAATGGAAAACTTAATCCTGGTGTTACAGGGAAAGATGTAATACTCACATTGTGTGGGCATTTTAATAATGACGAAGCATTGAATACAGCGATTGAATTTGCCGGGAATGGAATTAAAACGCTCTCAGTTGATTCACGCTTAACCATTGCAAATATGACCACTGAATGGGGCGCACTTGCCGGTGTATTTCCAATAGATGACACGACTATTGCATGGCTTGAAAGACGTAGGGAGGTAATAGAAAAACGAGGATTGGCTGGTGTCAAATCTGATGTTGATGGCATAGGTACTCATCCACGGATCAATGCTTCAACAATTGCAGGATTGAGAGATAACTATCTATCCGCTGATGAAGATGCTTTTTATTTAAAAGAGATCACACTGGATCTTTCTACAGTCAGACCGCATATATCTGGACCGGGTCATGTGAAAACCATGCATTCCTTAAATTCTGTTAAATATAAAAATATAAAAATAAATAAAGCTTATCTGGTATCATGTGTAAATAGCCGTGAAGAAGATCTGGAAGAGGCTGCAAATGTCGTAAAAGGTCAGAAAATTGCCGATCATGTAAAGTTCTACATTGCCGCTGCCTCAAAGGAAGTTCAAGCGGAAAGTGAAAACTCCGGTGACTGGCGGATATTATTAGATGCCGGAGCCATTGCCTTACCACCTGGGTGTGGTCCTTGTATTGGATTGGGGGCTGGTCTTCTTGAGGAGGGCGAAGTTGGTATATCCGCAACTAACCGGAATTTTAAAGGAAGAATGGGACATCCAAATGCGTTGGCTTATCTTGCCTCACCGGCAACCGTAACCTCATCTGCAATAAAGGGATACATTGTGTCTGATACAGATTATGAAGATACCCCATTGATTGCGGCAATAAAAATAAACCAAAAATTAAAAACAGATTCTGGGGAATTGAATATACTCGATGGATTTCATACATCTGTGATCGGTGAATTGATTTATTGTCATCAGGATAACTTGAATACTGATGGGATATTCCCAGGGAAATATACATATTTAGATGATTTTACACATGAGCAACAAGCGCAGGTAGTCATGGAAAATTATGATCCTGAATTCGGTGAGATTGTCAATGAAACTGACATTCTTGCAGGTGGATATAATTTTGGTACCGGTTCATCACGGGAACAAGCGGCAACAGCATTGAAGTACCGTGGGATTCAACTTGTTATTGCCGGCTCATTCAGTGAAACATACAAACGGAATGCCCTTAACAACGGTTATTTACTGATAGAATCTGCCGAATTGATAGATGATCTGAAAGAAAAATTCGGTGATGCAAAACTCACACTCAAAACAAAATTGAAAATTGTCATTAGCTTTAAAAAAGCAACAATAGACTTCAATGACAAAATATATAAAATCAGTGCAATTGGTGAAGCTGCACAGGAATTAATTATATCAGAAGGTCTCGAAAACTGGGTGCGAACCCAGATCTCACAAAAATAAATTATGGAAGATAGTCTTTATTGCTATGCTGGATTTTCATCTGTTGGATGTTTAGATGATATTTCTAGCATAGAGTATAGAATCGATTAATAATCATACAGATGTTTAAATCATCTTAATTATCCAATAAATAAGACAAATAGGAGAATAAATGGCTAAGTATAAAATTGCATGGTTACCAGGTGATGGTGTAGGAAATGATGTGATGGAATGTGCCAGGCTTGTACTTGATAACCTTGGTTTAGATGCAGAATATATCCATGGTGATATCGGTTGGGAATTCTGGAAATCAGAAGGAGATGCCCTGCCTGAAAGAACGGTGAATATGATGAAAGATACCGATTGTGCCTTATTCGGTGCAATTACATCCAAACCAAAAGAAGAAGCCGAGACTGAATTGAATCCGGAGCTGCAAGGAAAAGATCTCGTATACTTCTCACCAATCGTTCGTATGAGACAGGCTTTTAATCTGCATACAAATCTGAGACCATGTAAAGCCTATCCAGGTAACCCGCTTAATTTAAAAGAAGGCATCGATATTACAATATTCCGTGAAAATACAGAAGGTATGTATGGTGGGGTAGAATTCTTCCCGATCCCGGAAGCCGTATTCAATGTCCTTGATGAAAACCATCCTAAAATGGGTAAATTTAGAAAATTCGGACTGGAAAATATTGCCTTATCCACCAGAATAATGACAACCCAAGGATGTGAAAGCATCGTTAGGGCAGCATTCGAATACGCTAAGAAATTTGGCAAAAAATCAGTAACGGTAGTTGACAAACCAAATGTATTGAGAGAGACAGGTGGTTTAATGATCCGGACAGCCAGGAAAGTTGCAAAAGAATACCCGGGAATCGAATTGTGGGAAACCAATATTGATGCCCAGTGTATGTGGCTTGTCAAAAACCCTGATCAATATGAAGTTTTAGTCGCCGAAAATATGTTTGGAGATATCCTTTCTGATTTGGCTGCTCAGTTGATTGGTGGACTTGGGTTTGCCTGTTCTGCCAATATGGGTGATGATTATGGTGTGTTTGAGCCCACACATGGCTCTGCCCCAAAATACCATGGCATATATAAAGTCAACCCGATGGCAATGATCCTAACTGTTAAAATGATGCTGGACTGGCTTGGCGAAAAAGCGATGGCTGATAAACTTGAAAATACAGTAATGGAAGTGATTGCAGAGGGGAAAGTAAAAACCTATGATATGGGTGGCTCAGATTCAAGTTTGGATGTCACAAATGCCATAATTGCAAAATTCTAATAACATTGATTAGCAGATTTATCAAATCAACAGGATAACTGCATCAGAAATTAATTTTTACAGGAAATACTAAAATGAAAAATTCGATTTCAAGACAAATTGCAAAATTTGCTCTTGGGCTGAAATATGAAGATTTGCCAGATGAAGTAATCCATGAAGTCAAAAGATATTTGTACGACTCTGTAGGATGCGCATTTGGCGGATATCACACAAAAGATGTGAATATTATCAGAGATATATATAATGGTTTTGGCGGTAAGGGCGAAGCGACAGTAATTGGCTTTGGGGATAAAATCCCGGCAGTCAATGCCACGCTTGTAAACTCACTTATGGTTCGTGCCCTGGATTTTAATGATATTTATTGGAAGGAAGACCCCTCCCATCCATCAGATATTATTCCGGCGGCGCTATCGGTGGGAGAGATGGTAGGTGCATCAATGAAAGAGGTGATAGTTGCTATTGTTCTGGCTTACGAATTTGAACAGAGATTATGTCTGTTTGCGGTTCCAGGTGTTCGGGAACGTAAATGGCATCATGCAACCCTCACACAATTTGTCTCACCAATTGTCGCTGGAAAATTGATGAATCTCAGCGAAGATCAGATGGTAAATGCTATTGGTATCTCCGGATGTCACAATCATACTATTGGCTGTCCCACCGCAGGAATTCTCACGATGATGAAAAATACCGTTGATCCCATGGCAGTTCAATCTGGCGTTTTTGCTGCATTGATGGCGCAGAAAGGTTTCTCGGGAACCGAAGCAGTTTTTGAAGGAAAAGAAGGTTTTATGGATTGCTTCCTTGGCTGGGACCCAAAGAATAACTCAATGGACCCAATAAAAATGGAAGGAAGGGAAGCGGGGGCATCTTTGCCGGATTGGCAATGGGATATAGAGGCCCTTGTTGGTGGTCTTGGTGATAGTTATAAGATTATGGAATGCAGTATGAAAGCATTTCCCACTGAAGCACTCACACATACCCATATCTCTGCAACACTGAAAGTAATTACTGAAAATAATATTTTTCCTGATGACATTGAAGAAGTACAGGTGACAACAATTGCCAGGGCATGCGATATCCTTTTTGATTCACACAAATATGAACCAAAATCCAGGGAAACAGCCGATCACAGTTTACCGTATTGTATCGCCAGAGCAATATTGGACCGTAAAATAACCACCGGTACATTTGATGATGATAAAATAAATGATCCAGAATTAAAAAATATTATCTTCAAAATAAAAGGTATTGCCAGCGCCGAGTTTGAAAAACTTTTCCCCGCCAAGCAACCTTCAAATGTGATGATAAGAACAAAGGATGGTGCCGAAAATTCTGTTTATCTTGAATATCCTAAAGGTGACCCCCGGGAACCAATGACTATGGATGATCTGATAAATAAATTTAATTCTCTATCAAACAGCGTACTAGATTCAGATCGACAGAATCAAATAAAGGAAATGATCTTTTCCTGCGAAGAAATCAGTGATACGGCTGATTTCATGAATAAGCTGACTATCTAATCAATCTTCCCGGGGTTGTAAATGATCAGCCCCGGGAAAACTTACCATGTCATTAAAGATCAATGAATTAAATATTCATCCATTAAAATCAGGGAAATCAATATCTTTAAAAAAAGTAAAACTTTGTGAAGCGGGATTTCAATATGACCGACAATGGATGCTTGTTGATAAAAACGGTCAATTCCTCACCCAAAGAACACATCCACATTTAGCTAATATATCATTTGACCCCGTCTCAGAAGAGGGAATTATTCATTGTTCATATCTCGGGACAAATCAATTTAATTTTCTTATAAATTCAATAACCACTACAAAAATACAAGTAAGTATTTGGGATGAATCATTTCAACCATGCACATATCCGGATATTGTCGATGAATGGTTTTCTGAAATTCTTCAAATTCCATGCAAACTTGTTCATATTTATCAAACACAGAAAAGAACAATACATAAATCAAGTGTTGGGAAATCAATTCGTGTAAATTTTCCAGATGGGTACCCGCTTTTGCTCATCTCTCAGGCATCTGTCGATGATTTAAACTCCAGACTTACTCAACCTGTTCAAGCTGATCGTTTCAGGGCAAATATCGTTGTAAATGGTACACAACCGTTTTCAGAGGACGAATGGAAAACAATACGAATTAAGGACATTCCTTTAAAAGTTGTAAAACCATGTGCTCGCTGCAATATAATAAATGTAGATCAGAAAACTGGAAACCATTCCAGAGAACCTCTCCGGACATTGTCTTTGTATCGAAATTTTAATAATGGCATCCATTTTGGTGTAAATATGATACATCTCTCTGAAGGATTGCTTTCCATTGGTGACGAAGTTGAAATAATTGAATAATATCGTAACTAATGATATAGTTACTAAATGTGATTATGTGTAAATTTCGCCAGGCGATTATGCCTATAAAATGAAAAATTTAGGAAAATATAATATGGCTAAAAGAACGAAAATTGGAATCATGGGATTTGGCCGGATTGGAAGGGAATTCTTCCGCATGGCATATAATAATCCTGATCTGGATATTGCTGCCATTGTTGATATCGGAAATCCGGAGATATTAAATTACCTTCAGGATGTGGAAGGATTGGATTCACAAGAAGTGAGACTGGAAGGAAATTACCTCGTCTCCCCTTATTCTAAATCCCGAATGTTTATTGCAAAAAACCCTTCTGATATCCCTTGGGATGTATTTGAAGTTGATTATGTAATTGACTGTACTCATAAATTTTGCTCAAGGCATGAAATGGAAGACCATTTAAAAAGTGGTGCCAGCAGGGTAATTATTTCGTCACTGCCCAGGGATTCAATCGATAGAATCGTAATAATGGGAGCCAATGAGGAATCCATTTCACTGGATGATAGACTCATTTCAGCAGGATCATCTACGACAAATGCATTGGTACTTGCTTTAAAACTAATAAATGAAGAAGAAGAAATAGCCGCTGCCATGCTCACATCTGTTCATGCATTTACAAGTGACCAGCCTCTGCAAAATGTCGCAGGAAGAGATTTTCGGAGGAGCAGATCGGCCGCTGAGAACATTATCCCGAATATAACACCCACATCTGCATGGATTGATGAAATCCTCCCCGAACTTAGCGGTAAAGTTGACGGAATTGCCCTGAATGTGCCAGTATCAAAGGGTTCAATGCTAGATTTGACGTTAAAAATGAAAAAGAAAAGTATTTCTCTGGATGACATTCACAAAATTTTTGAGAATGCATCAAAGTCAACGTCAAACCTGGTTGAATACAATATGGATCCCATCGTATCCAGTGATGTAATTGGAAATACTCACAGCTTGGTATATGATTCTCAAGCTACTCAGAAAACAGAATTTGATATGGTGAAGATTCTTTGCTGGTATGACAATGGTATTTGTCAGGCTGCAAGAGTTTTGGATGTTTTGACATCATATATCTCATTAGAGAATAGTGGAGGTGCAAAATGAAAATTGCAATAAATGGTTTCGGTAGGATTGGTAGATCTGTATTCAGAATACTTAATCAAAGAGATGATATGGAAATTGTTGCGATAAATGATTTGTTTGATCATCATGCCCTTGCTTACTTGTTAAAATATGACACGATTATGGGTCGCTTTGGCGAATCTGTTAACATAGTTGAGGATGAGCTTATTACAGGTAATAATACCGTAAAAATGCTAAAAGTCAGAGACCCAAAAGATCTTCCATGGAAGGCAATGGGGGTAGATGTAGTCGTTGAGGCCACGGGTATTTTCAGAACCAAAGAATCACTTACGTCTCACCTGAATGCTGGGGCATCAAAAGTTATTCTTACCGTTCCAGCCAAAGATCAAATTGATTTTACAGTTGTGTTAGGTGTAAATGATCATAATTTGAGACCGGAACACCAAATAATATCGAATGCCAGTTGTACTACGAATTGTCTGGCCCCAATGGCGAAAGTCCTCAATGACGCATTTGGAATTACCCAGGGATTGATGACCACAACGCATGCATATACAAATGATCAAAGACTTGCAGATGTCCCTCATAAGGATTGGCGTCGCAGCAGGGCTGCAGCAGAAAATATAATTCCAACTACTACCGGTGCTGCCAAAGCAGTTGGCATGGTACTTCCTGAGTTGAAAGGAAAACTTGATGGATTGGCTGCAAGAGTTCCTGTTCCTGACGGTTCTGTTGTTGATTTGGTTATTGAAGTGGAAAATAATGTTACAGTTGATGATGTTCACGACGTCGTTCGCCAAGCATCGGAATCTGCGAATATGAGAAACATTTTAGAATATAATGAAAAACCCATTGTTTCTTCGGATATAATTGGTAATCCACATTCATCAATTTATGATGCGCCGTTCACCAGAGTAACTGCTGGTAGATATATTAAAACACTAAACTGGTATGACAATGAATGGGGATATTCAAATCGAGTAGTTGATTTGATAAATTTGATCTCATAGAACTATCTATACTACTTCTTAAAAAACTGCCCGGATTTATTCGGGCAGTTTCGTTTTGAATCAATTTTACCTCATAAATCGAATCTGTAACAAAGTGTACATATCCATATAGTATTTGACAAATTATAGAGGGGTTGGTAATTTTAACTGAATTATCCCAAGCAATTTGTACCATAATACCGGAGAAAAATATGTATAAATCTATATTAGTTATTTCTATTTCCATGCTTTCCCTTATTTTTGCTGCTGAATGGATTGGAATCACCAATGAGAATCCTACTCAATCCCAGGCTATTATTTTATCAGGATCAGAGAGCGAAACTACGATTGAATTTACTCTCGATGGTTTCTGGAAAAATCGATCATCTTTGGGTGAAACCGGAGGATACATCCTTGAACTGGAGGAAGGGACACCCCTTCTTGAGGTCACCGCCCCAGATGTACAAAAATTAAGCACATCGATTATCATTCCAGATTTTAATAATATGGAAGTGGAAGTTTTAGATTTTGAATATGTTGATTTTGATCATTATTCTGTTGCTCCTTCAAAAGGAAATTTAACCCGGGATATCGATCCTTCATCTGTCCCATTTGTCTTTGGAGATGTTTATAATCAGGATCAATTCTATCCTGGAAGTCTCGCAGAACTTGGAAGCCCATATATCATCAGGGATTTCCGTGGTCAGGCTGTCCAGGTATTTCCGCTGCAATTTAATCCTGTAACCCAGTCGCTTCGAGTTTATACCAGTATAACAGTCCATGTTTATGCAACTGATGAAATTGGTGAAAACCCATTAAATCGTCAGGAAGAACTGCAAAGCATGAATAGTGAATACAAAAGTATTTATCAACATCATTTTAATAACTACAACAATTTTGTCAATAATAGATATGATATCCTTGATGAAGATGGTTCAATGCTGATTATTTGTTATAGTGCATTTATGGATGATTTGCAGCCACTGGTGGAATGGAAGAATATGAGTGGATTAAAAACAACTCTTGTGGATGTAAATGACATTGGTTCAAACTCCAGCGCTATTTCACAATTTGTTGAAGATTTTTATTATGATGAAAATCTTGCCTATTTATTACTGGTTGGTGATATTGCGCAAATGCCGTCAATAACTGTTGGTGGTGATCCTTCTGATCCAAGTTATGGATTTATAGAAGGAAACGATGCCTATCCTGAAGTAATGGTTGGTCGATTCTCTGCAGAGTCAGCTACCCATGTACAGACGCAAGTTGAGAGATCCATAAACTATGAAAGATATCCCATGGCTGACGCTGACTGGTATCATAAAGGCACCGGTATTGGTTCCGCTGAGGGCTCAGGAATTGGTGATGAAGGAGAAGCTGATTGGCAGCATCAGGATAATATACGTGGAAAACTGATGGATTATACCTACACGGAAGTCGATCAGGTTTATGATCCAGGTGCAAATTCAGGTCAGGTAACTGCTGCTGTGAATGATGGTAGAAGCGTGATGAATTATACTGGACATGGTTCTAGTACGGCATGGTCAACGTCAGGATTTAATGTGAATAATGTCAATAATCTGGTTAATGATAATAAGCTACCATTTATCTGGTCAGTCGCATGTGTAAATGGCCAATTTCAAAATGGTACCTGTTTTGCCGAAGCATGGTTACGGGCCACAAATGATGGCACTCCAACAGGTGCGATTGGTGCGTTCATGTCTACCATTAATCAAAGCTGGGCACCGCCAATGGATGGGCAGGATGAATTTAATGATATCCTTGTTGAATTATTCGACAACAATATTAAAAGATCTTTCGGTGGTATCTCTGCCAATGGTTGTATGCATATGAATGACAATTATGGTTCAGGTGGTGAAAATGAAACAACATACTGGACATTATTTGGAGATCCTTCAATCATGGTAAGAACGGATACACCTATAAACGCAACAGTTGAACATGATGATGTGATGGTTATTGGGTCTACTGAATGCCCAGTAAGTGTGCCTGGTCTCACCGAAGGTACAGCCGCCTTATCCGTAAATGGAGAACTCATAGGTGTAGGTTCATTGGATGAAAATGGATTTTGCAATATTATATTGGAAGAACCCGTTCTTGAACCCATGGAAGTTGATTTAGTTGTTACCGGTTATAACATGTTGACGTATGAAGGATCAATTCTGGTGATTGTACCTGAAGGACCATATGTGATTATGGATGACTATTCGTTCACAAGTGATTCAAATGGAAATGGTGAGGTGGATGCTGGTGAATCGATTGAGATGTTTGTAAATGCCGAAAATGTTGGTGTTGATAATGCACAAAATGTAAGCGGAATAATTTCAACTGATGATCCATATATAACATTTATCGATAATGAAGTGTCATTCGGAGATATTGAAACAGGTGAAAATCTTACAAGTGAAGATTCGTTCACATTTGATATTTCTACTGATGTACAGATTGATTCCGATTACAGTATTTCTTTTGCCATTGATTTAACCGATGGTACTAATACATGGCAAAGCTCGTTTAATATCATGGTTAATACTTCTTGCATTACAGGTGATGTGAATTTCGATTGGGATATCAACGTATTGGATATTATCAGAACGGTGGGCATTATTATTGGTACAGGAAATCCGGCACTGGATTGGGAGATATGTTCTGCTGATATAGATGATAACAATATTATCAATATACTTGATATAATTAATATCATCAACTTTGTTGTGGGTCAATCTAGCGATAGGGTAGCATCTCAACCTGCTAATTTCAAAATTGGAGAAAATGGTCTATCTTTGAATTCCAGTGGAGATATCTCAGGTATTCAAATGAGTATCAGATCAAATGATATTATCGTTAATACTCAAACTGGCATGAATACTGAATATCAATCCAGGGATGGAGAGACTATTATCCTCATGTACAGCGTAGTAGGTAATACCTTTAATGCAGGTGATATAGAATTATTTACTTCACCTGAATTTGAGATAAACTCAATCATTGTAGCCGGTCGTGATGGGGAAGAAGTTTTTTATGAATTTTCAGAGATTCCAGCAAGTTATTCATTGCATCAGAATTTCCCAAACCCATTCAATCCCACTACAAATATAAAATTTTTGGTCCCAGTATCAGGCACCGTGAAATTGGCTGTTTATGATATTCTTGGACAAGAGATTAATTCCCTTCTTAATGAATATGTTACTGCCGGTGAATATAATTTGACCTGGAATGGTCAGAATGCTGATGGAGTTAAAGTACCTTCAGGAATCTATCTATATAGGTTGACTGGTGAAAACGTTAACATGACCCGCAAGATGATTTTGATGAAATAAAATTATCGACCCTGATATCAATTATATATAAAACAGCCCCGTATTCACCGGGGCTGTTTTCATTTTCAGAATGAGTTAAAGTATTATTTGATATAATCCAACATCCAGTAATTTGCCAAATTTTCTGCCCACCTCCTTCATATCTCCAATTGGGAGAAAACCACAGGATGTATGCAAATGAACGCTTACCGGATTTCCCTGTGTAATTCGGGCGATAATAGTATGAACACCATTTTCTCTCGCAATGCTGATAATACTATGTAATAATATTTTTCCGATTCCCTGACTTTTAAATTCTTCCAGTACATAGACCGAATTCTCCGCGGTATCACTATAAGCACATCGATCTGACCAGGGTGATATTGAGGCCCATCCAGCGATTGAATTATTATGCATGGCGACCATAATTGGATATTTATCTGTATGTGATTGAATCAAATCTTGCATCTCAGAAACAGTTTTTATGTTAGTATCGAATGTAGCGGTGGTCTTTTGGATAGCCTCATTGTAGATTTCTGTGATCCCATTATAATGTGAGGAATCTGCTTTAAGAATCGATATCATTACGGATTGTTTAATTACACGTCGGAAAATTGGTTAATTAATTTTATTCGATCATCTGGAGAAGTCATCACAACCAGAATAGAATTATCTTTTATGGCATAAAGTCTATCCGGATTATAAGTCCAATTTTCACCCTCTTTTATAGCAAGGATTAAGGTGTCTTTAAAGCTATCAATTGGGATTTCCCGTAAATTTTTGCCAATATATTTTTGAGAAAAAGTTATTTCTTCAATGCGAAGATTCGGGTTACTCCCCCGCAGCATTTTATCAAGAAAAGAGGTTACTGTGGGTCTAACCATTTCAGAAGCGATTCTTAATCCGCCAATAAATGATGGTGAGATAACTTTTTCTGCTCCAACTGATTTATATTTCCTGGCATTTTTTTTATTACTGCAACGGGCGATAATCCTAATATTAGGATTTAACTGTTTAGCAGTGAGACAAATCATCAATCCGATATTATCCTCACTTGTTGTGATAATAAGACCGGTGGCATTTTTGATACCTAATTTTAAGAGAAAATCATCTTCAGTGCAATCTCCGACCATTCCGATGCCAAATTCATCAAGTTCTTCACGATAGGGTAGAACCTTTTCAAGGAGATGGTCAGAATAAACAAATTCACGATGAGTGCGATTGAACTCAGCAGCTGTTTGATAGCCAACCAACCCAAAACCACAAATGATATAGTGATTTTTTAAATTCTCGATTGTTTTTTCCATTTTATTGATCCTTAATTTTTCTCTCAGATCGCCTTCAATGAGCAAAGCTGCAAAATTAGACAGTATAAATGTTAAAAGTCCAACACCTGAAAAGGCAAGGAATATAGTAAGAATCCTACCAGGAACATTTCCAGTCACATCAACAACTTCCTCAAATCCTATTGTTGATACCGTAATGATTGTCATATATAAACCATCAAACAGTGATACAGGATATGTCGCCAGCAGCTTATATCCAATACTGCCTATGATGAGAACAAATATAAATGCAATTCCTGCATCCCTAACTCTATTGTATAGTAGTTTTAATTCCAATGTATGCTCAGTTTTATTTTATCCTGGTTGAGATATTGCCATAAGTTAATATAAAATTAGAGAATTAATATTGCATCTATAGATTATTAAATGACCTTGATGTTAGATGTATATAAATATTCAGTTTCATTTAAATGTAAGTTCTGTTATAATTATTTCTGTTAATTACTCACCGGCACAACATTGATTACAGCGAATGGAATTATTGAGTAATATCGAATTCTAAATGTATGCTTAATTTTCTAGAATTTTTTCATATAGGAGTTGCATATTCTGAGTTAAAATCTTCCAGCTGTATTTTCTTTTTTCCTCAATAATATTATTTATCATTTTTGGCTTGTCAGTATCGTTAAAAAATCTGAATATTGAATCAGCAATGTCATCTGGATTAGTTGATACAACATATCCAACTTTTTCATTTGGACACATCTTTTCTAATCCACCGACATTTGTCACAATCATTGGTTTATTGAAATGATAAGCAATTTGGGTTACACCACTCTGGGTGGCAGTTTTGTAGGGCTGGACAACCAAATCACAAGCGTTAAAATAATACTGAACCTCAGAATTGGGGATAAACTGATCAACCTGTATTACCTCATTTTCCAGTGAATATTTTTTTATCAAATTGGTATATTCGTCCTTGTCAGAATAATACTCACCTGCTATAATTAATTTAATTTTTGAATTTCGAAATTGCTTATGCGCAAATGCCTTGATGAGAAGATCAAGTCCTTTATACTTTCTAATCAGTCCAAAAAATAATATATAACTGTATTCTGTATCTAATCCCAGTTCTCTTAGGGCTTTCTCACGTGGCATTACTTTCCCAAAATTATCATATATTGGATGAGGAGACAGTATTTTTGGATGGGTTGAGTCAAATATATTGATATCATCTAAAACATTTTGAGACATGGCGACAAATCCATCCACAGCTTTAGCAAAATAATTTGTGAATAATCTATCGCCAAATCGTGCTTCATGTGGAATTACATTATGCAGAATTGAAAGTACTATCGAATGGCTGTTTTTTTTAATTCTTCGCAAAATCTGACCAAAACACGGACCCATTAACGGTAGCCAAAAACTTATAATGACCAGATCAGGTTTAGACTTTTTTATTCGATTGCCGACAGTTATCCAATTAATTGGATTTATAGAATTAATACATCGGACAATTTTAATATCTTTAGGTCCTTCTTCATCCGAATACTGTGTTTTGCCTGGAAAAAGAAAATCAGGATATTGTTTTGTGAAAGTAAAAATAGTGACTTCATGCCCCTGGCCCTGAAATTCAGTTGCTAATCTTTCATTATATGTTGCAATTCCACCTCTATATGGATATGCTGTGCCGATAATAGCAATTTTCATTTATTAGATTTTATTAAAATGATTTGAATTTTCTGTAATCTTGTCTGATGGTCATCATCATAGCCATAGTTTCAAAGTGTTCAATCTACACTAATATGGGAATATTAATTTTCTCTATAAATTTTCATTGTGAATCCACAGGCGTTAATTTATAGCGTGTCTCAAAGGCAATCTCGCCGTTTTCAAACATATCCATCCAAATAATTAATTTTGAATCTTTTTTTTGAAAATGGACACCATGCATATGCAGCTCATCATGAGATTTGGTGTTGCCAACATTACCATTGCATTGGAAGTGAAGATCCCCTTCAATTTCTGAGGTGACAGCAATGAGATTTGGTTGATTTTGTAATTGGCAAAAATGATTGGCAAGCAGATATTCATCTTCAAGATTATAAACGGTTAACATTTCAGTTTGAGTACCAACTTTTAATCTTTCAATTAATACTCCCTCTTTTGATGTCAATTCAAATTCCCAACCGAAAATACCTTCTTTACCTCCTTGAACAATCCATTTGCCTTCGAGCCCTTTGAGATAATTAAAGGCGGATTCAGTATCTTGGAGTGCATTTGGTATACTTGTGTGTTTATTTGAGCATGCATAAATACACATAAAAAGTATAAGTAATATCGCGCCTAGCTTTGTTAGTTTTTTTATTTTCATAATGCTCCCCAATAATTTCTGTTTTACATAGTAATTTGTCGTCATGATGAATTTTATATCTAATTTTTGAGAACCTCAAAATCATATGGAAATAAACAAAAACTTATATATACAATATTTCTTCGCAGTAAAATTTGATGTCAAAATTAATAGAAGATAACCGCATACTCCTATGGTAAAACAAATAGATCCGCAGAGATTTCGTCGGCAAGTAAAACCCCTTTTTCTGACAGTTTTAAGTATCCATCTTTGTATAGGAGTTGGGGCCACTTTATCATTGCCTGTTCCAAATAGGATCGAAATAATCCCTGATAATGTCTTTCCAGTTCTTTTATAGCGGCACCTTCTGTCATTCTCAGTCCATTAAAAATCAATTCATTAAATTTATTATTGTCAGACAGAATTTCAGAGCCGGATATAGGTGATTCATTTTGTGATGCTAATTGTAAATATTGATCCAGTGATGCGGTATTCCACCATCGTTTAAACCCGTCATAACTATGCGCTGATGGTCCAAATCCTAAATAGGGAATCATTCTCCAGTACCCTTGATTATGTCCACATTCGTATCCCGATTTGGCAAAATTTGAGATTTCATATCTGGGGAAACCGGCATTTGAAAGTACATCATTTGTGGTTTGAAAAAATTCAATATCCAACTCTTCTGAAGGCATTTTAACTTTATTAGTCTTTACCATAGAGTGAAGTATCGTATTTTTTTCAACTGTCAATGAATAGGCTGAAATGTGATCTGGTTCCAACTCAATCAAGCGTTCTAAATCATTTTTCCATATACGATTACTCTGGCCGGGAATATTATAAATCATATCGGTATTGATATTTTCAAAACCGGCTTGTCGGGCATGTCTGAATGTTTTGAAACAGTCATCAACAGAATGAATTCGACTCAGAAATTTTAATAATTCGGGTTGAAAACTTTGAAAACCCATAGATATTCTATTTATACCGATGGATCTAAAATCTTTTAATCGTTGGAGAGGCGCTTCTCCGGGATTAGCCTCAATTGTCACCTCACTAACAGATGACATATCATAAATACTGGCCAGTAAATCGAGAATTCTTTCAATCCATTTGGGTTCAACAAGGGAGGGAGTTCCACCTCCGATAAAGATGGTTCTCACCTTTACTTTCCCGGGATCTTCAAATCTAGTTGCTGATGAATTTATTTCGCTGCAGATGGCATCCACAAAAACTGGTATGTCTCCATCACGATCAGTAATGGAGTAAAAATCACAATAAATACATTTTACTATGCAGAAAGGAATGTGAATGTAGATACCGTATTCCATAAATATTAATGCCTTGAGAAAATAAGGTTTAAGAAATGTTCGAGATTTTCCACGTCCGTTTCATCAAATTGACCAATATTTTTACCGTCTATATCCAATACTCCGCTAAACTTATTATTCACAAAAACGGGTAATACAATTTCAGAATTAGTTTCCGTATCGCAGGCGATATAGTTTGGATATAAATTGACATCCTCAACAATGATTGTTTTCTGATTTTCGGCGCAGGTGCCACATACACCTTTACCTAGCTGAATAGGAGTGCAGGCAATAATATTTCCCTGGTAAGGTCCAATCTCCAATTGTGATCCTGAAAGTAAATAATAACCGGCAAAGACTAAATCTGGAATATGTCTGGAAAGGAGGGCAGTGGATATGGCCATTTTCCCAATTGTACCAGGTGTGTATTTACCATCATACCCCAGAATATATTTTGTTTCAGTAAGGAGTGATTGATAATAATTATTCTTTTGATTGTTATCCATTTAACTTCCTGTTCTTTATTAATAGAAAACCTTCAGTAATCATCCAAAAGATCAATACTATTAATAAAGTATTTAGAGAGGTGAGTAAATAGTTACCAGATGCTATAAAATCGACTGTTTTTAATACTAATGAAATAATCGTTATACACATGATGAATATCATTGGTATTAAAAGTGGGAGTATAGGTTTTTTCAATTTTTTAAAATACAATGTGAGTACCATAAGGGTAAGGGCGGCAAGCATTTGGTTACTGGCACCGAAGATTGGCCACAGTACCCAACCAGCCTGTTTCAATTCTCCGGTTACCGGATCGGGAACAGACCACAATGCAAGGACAATTGCCGGGATAACTGCAAGTGCAGTAGCGGCATATTTATTGGTAAAAAACTTTATTTTCAGTGCCAATCCCAATTCATTGATGATGAATCTCTGGATTCGGGTTGCAGTGTCAAGGGTGGTGGCAGCAAATGAAATGACCAAAACAGCCATGATGGTGGTAGCCAGCATTTTTGGGATACCGGTTTGTTGTAAAAAGGCACTGCCGCCAAGAACAAACGCCGTGGCTTTATTGGTTGCGGCATGCGCCCAGCTATCATAATAAACTGCCCAGTTTAAGTCAGCTACTGCTCCAATCGAAGGGAGATGACATTGATCAACTAAAGCGATACCGGCAACGGCAGCCAATACAGATGCCAGAGCCAATACTCCTTCACCGAGCATGCTTCCGTATCCTATAAATCTGGCGTCGCTCATTCTGTCAAGCTGTTTAGAGCTTGTACCAGATGCCACCAATCCATGAAAACCGCTAATGGCTCCACAGGCTATGGTGACAAAAAGAAAGGGGAAAATAGGTGGTCCGTCACCCATATTTCCCAATCGGATAGCCGGGGCATCAACGATAGGCTGGGCGATTAGAATACCAAGAAACAATAATCCTAAACCAACAAAAAGCTGGTGACTGTTTATGTAATCCCGGGGCTGTAACAGGAGCCATACAGGGAGAAGACTGGCGATGGATGAATAGGCAAATAACAGAATTATCCATGTGGTTCTTGCCTGGTCAGGCGAGAAATTTAATGATTCAAATGACAGAGGAACTTTAGTCCCGACCCAAACAAAAAAATATAGAAAGGCAAGAGCAATTAGAGATGGGATCAGTGCATTCATATCCTTTTTAAAAAGAAGAAAACCAATGATAATGGCCAGGATAATTTCAATATTTATTGGGATCACTGCTGTGGGTACACTGACAAATAATCCAGCAATTGCCATGGAGAATACGGCGAGAACTAGCCAAACGAGGAGTAGAATAAAAATAAGAAACATGAGTCTGACTCGATGATTAATTAGCTTACCGCTGATATTTGCGACAGATTTCCCCCCCTCACGTACACTGAGAATAAGTGCACCGAAATCATGGACTGCACCAATAAAAATAGTTCCAAGTACTACCCATATTATGGCAGGAAGCCATCCCCAGTAGGCAGCAATGCATGGCCCGATTATCGGTGCTGCACCAGCAATTGAGGTGTAATGATGTCCAAATAGAATATGCTTTTTTGTGGGTACAAAATCAATATCGTCCCGGAATTCATGAGCAGGTGTCAACTTTGAATCGTCAGGCTGGTAAATAGTTTTTGAAATGAATTTACTATAAAAATGGTACCCGATCCAGAATAGACCAAGGGAAATAACAACAATATAAATAGAATTCAAATTAATCTCCTCAATTATAGTAACGCAAACTTATGTTAATCCTGAATTTGAAAAAAAGAATTTCTGGATCAATAGATAATCAGCAAAGATAAAAATAACTTTCAGGGAATTGAATATTATCGTGTATTTAATAACCGTTAAATTTCAGTCCCGAAAATATGCATAACAAAAGGATAAATATGTCACAAAGAACTATTATTGAACAGCAATCGCTGAATACAATCCACGCCCTGATTATGGATACTGTACGAAATGCCGATTCAGGTCATACCGGTGGACCGCTCTCATCACTTGATTTTACATATATCCTGTTTAAAGAATTTCTTTCATTTGATCCAGATGATCCAAATTGGAAAAACCGCGACAGGTTTGTTCTATCTGCTGGTCACGAGTCAGCCCTATTGTATTCAATGTTGACTTTAATCGGCTGGATTACAGTTGACGATCTCAAAAAATTCCGTCAGTTAAATAGTATTACGCCGGGTCATCCCGAGTTTGGATTGACCCCGGGCGTCGAGTCAACAACTGGTCCATTGGGACAGGGTGTGGGTAATGCAGTGGGGATGGCGGTAGCCGAGTCAATTTTAAGATCAAGGTTGGGGAGTGATGTGATTGACCATTATACCTATGTTTTACATGGGGATGGTGATATCCAGGAACCAGTTTCACAGGGGGCTATAGCACTTGCCGGGCATTGGGGACTTCATAAACTGATCGCCTATTATGATTCAAATGAGATTCAGATATCCGGCAAAGTTAGTCGATCCGATTCCACCAATTATCGGGAACTGTATCTATCCCATGGCTGGCAGGTAATTGATATAGATGGTCATAATCTCGATGATATTCGTGTGGCGATACGTCAGGCACAAATGGAAATTGAAAAACCGACCGTCATCATTGGCAAAACTATCATGGCGAAAAATACTTTTTCAATGGAAGGCTCCGCTTCAACACATGGTTCACCCTTGCCGGCAGAGGAAATCCAATCAACAAAAGAAAAACTTGGATTGGATCCACAACAGAAGTTTGGATTGCCTGAAGCGATATTAGATGACTTTAGGCAAAGTTTTAAATATTACCGTCAGGATGTCTCAGCCTGGAAGGCCGCTGTTGAAAGAAAAAACCAAAACGTAGAATTTAAGAAAAGTTGGCAACTGGCCTTTGACTCAAATGTATCCCCTGACATAGAACCATATCAAGTTGGCGATAAAGTAGCCACACGAAAAGCATGGGGCCGTTTTCTGGAATCATACCAGATGCAACAGCCATTTATTGTTGGTGGCTCAGCAGATCTTGAACCATCCAATGCCACAGCTGGATTCGCCAAAGCAGTTGGGGATTACAGCAAAGAAAATACGCTGGGAAGAAATTTTGCCTATGGTGTCCGGGAGTTCCCCATGGGGACAATCAATAATGGGATTGCTCTACATGGTGGAATGAAAGTTTTTGGTGCGACATTTTTTGTGTTCTCTGATTATGAGAGACCAGCATTACGAGTTCGAGCCCTGATGGAAATTCCAGTCGTGAGTATTTACACTCATGATTCTATTTTTGTTGGTGAGGATGGCCCAACCCATCAGCCCGTTGAACATTTGATGGCATGCCGCACCATCCCAAATTTGATAGTTGCCAGACCTTGTGATGCCAATGAGACCATTGCTGTATGTAAAAAGGCCTTTTCCCAATCAGAATCACCCTATGCAATCATTTTATCCAGGCAATCCCTGGAAGTACAGAATAAATCACCTGAGTATTATGACGATCATGTTTCATTAGGTGCATATATCCATGATGATTGTGATGGTGAATCACAGGTTATTATTTTTGCCAGCGGTTCTGAAATGGAACTGGCATATTCGGTTAAAAAATTAATAAAGAACACCAATATTCGGATCGTGAATTTTGTTTCCTGGGAATTATTTGACAAACAGGAGTCATCATATCAATCTACAGTATTAGGCAATAACAACAATATCAAGGTTTCAATAGAGGCAGGCATAACGGATGGTTGGCAAAAATATACTGGATTAAATGGCTTAAATTTTGGTATTAATTCTTTCGGAACATCAGCGCCGGGACCAGATGCTGCTGAATATTTCAAATTATCTGCAGAATATATTGCTGACTCCATAGTAAATAAGATCAAGATTTTACTCTAATTTAATTACCTAATATTCTTTAAATTACAGGCACTGCGACGCAAATAATTAACGAGTTTATTTAATAAATATTATCTTAAGGAATATCTTATGGCAAAATGGGATAAGGATACATTTGTAGAATCCTTAAAATCTGAATGTGCTCCCCACGCTGTAAATGTGGTTATGGATTTCATTCAATTTGCTGAATCTAATTCAGATATCATTGCCTGGGGAAGAGGCGAAGGTCATGGCACGATGACTTTTAAATGCAAATCTGAAGATTGGGGCATTGTCCCGATCTTTCATGTAACTTCAGACGGTAAGATAAAATTTCTTTTGAATAATATGAGAAATAAAGTTAGAAAACGTGAGATTTTAAGAGATTATACTCTAAAACTTGAATCTAATTTCATGTTGGATTTTAGTGAAGAATTATATACTGCAGATGTCTACTTTACGGTTATGGAATTATTTGTTACCAAACATGAGGTAGATAAATTCATGATCACCGTAAAAGGTATTTGTGCCCGGCTACACCAGTAGTATACTAAAATAAACCAATTAGAATACATTCCCTACATTCATTACAGGTATGAACCCCTTATGCTCCTGGCAATTATTTTGAAAATGTGAAAAGAAATTTCTAAATCAGAATAGTTGAACTGAAGATAAAATAGGATAATGATCGACGTACTGACAAATTATGAGATCCAAATTAGACTGATTATCTATTTGGTTATTTTGGTGATTATGATGTTTTGGGAGCAACTTTCACCGAGACGAACGCCAGCCATATCAAGATTTATCCATTATTCAAATAATATTTTCCTACTGATTTTTAATAATGTCATCATGCGTATTTTTTTCCCAGCAGTAACAATCGGCATCTCTTATCTCTCATCTGAGGCGGAATGGGGACTGCTGAATATGATAGACCTACCCTCGTGGATTGAAATTATCCTGGCTATTATTATTTTAGATATCATCATATATATGCAGCATGTCATATTTCATCGAGTGCCGATATTATGGAGGTTTCATATGGTTCACCATACCGATCCGGAATATGATATGACCACTGGTTCTCGATTTCATCCAATTGAAATACTTCTATCTTTAGGTATAAAAACCATCTCAATTATGGTTTTCGGAATTCCTGTAATAGCCGTGGTTCTCTTTGAAATAATTCTGAGTTCTTCGGCAATGTTTAATCACGGTAATATCCATTTACCAAAAAAGCTGGATGCAGTAATTAGATGGTTCATTGTAACGCCGGATATGCACCGAATTCATCATTCGCAGGATCATATTGAATTTAATCAGAATTTCGGCTTCTTCTTATCATGCTGGGACAGGATATTCAGGACTTACCAGGAATCCCCGTCAATTGATCATAGACATATGCTTATTGGACTGCCGGAATACGCGGATCCACGCGACATAGTATGGCTTTCTGGAATGCTGATGCTGCCATTTCGGAAGAGACAAACTCAATAATCTTTTCAACCCGAATTCTGTTATAATTTGTTACCAAATTATTCGGTTTGGCATAACATAGATATAATAAGTTTTATGACACCAAACAACATACTTTTTGATGAAATACGCTTGCAAAATTTTATTATTCACCATATCGCTTTCCTTTGGATCTGATCTAATCAGAATTACAGATCCTCCACAGGCACCAATTCGTCCGGTAGCAGAGTTTGAAAGATCCATTGGTGTACTAATATCATTCCCACTGGGTATTCCCCTGCCATTTGTTCAAATGATGTCTGAGGATGTAATAATATATTGTCTTGTTCCAGGATATCTTGAAACTTCAGCTCAGAACCAATTATCCGACGCCGGTGTAGATATGGATAATGTTGAATTTATAATCGGAGATGTCGATACATACTGGACGCAGGATTATGGTCCTTTTTTTGTTGTGGATGGTAATAACGATATGGTCATTGTTGATTTTGAATATAATCGTCCCAGACCGTATGATAATCAAGCGCCCTTCAGATTATCATTAGAACTTGATATTGATTATTATGATTCAGATGTCGTCCACAATGGTGGAAATCTTATGTTTGATGGATACAATACTATCGCTTCTTCGACAATCGTATATACTGAAAATGGGAGTATCGATGTTGACCAGCGAATGTTGGATTATTATGGTGCCGTAAATCATATGACGACTTCAGATCCCACGACTAATTACCACCAGCATATCAACTGCTGGGCAAAATTTCTCTCTCCCGAAAAAATTATGGTTATATCCGTTCCCGAATATCACTCCTTTTATAATAATATTGAAGAAACGGTTGAATTCTACGAGAATCAGATGAATTGTTTTGGCGAGCCATACAAAGTATATCGTGTTTACACACCAAATACTGAGCCGTATGTAAATTCCTTTATCTTGAATGATAAGGTATATGTGCCAGTAGGATTAGGTCAGTGGGATGACGAAGCCATAATAGCCTTTGAAGATGCTTTGCCTGGATACGATGTAGTTGGAGTTGAAGGGACCTGGCTTGATCCATGGCTTCCTACCGATGCATTGCATTGTCGAGTATTGGCAATACCGGATATCCAAATGCTGCAGATTTTTCATAATCCCATTGATGATCAGGAATTTCCACTGGATGGATATGATCTGTCTGCTACAATCGTTGACCTTAGTGAAACTGGGGTTATTGAGGAATCAGTCACTCTCCATTGGACAAATGATCTAATGGATGATTACGAATCTTTGACGATGACATTATCGGAAATAGATGATAATTATATATCGGCCATTCCGGTTCAGCCAATTGATACCCAGGTTAGATATTTTCTGACAGCGTCAGATAATTCCGGGAGGGATGAACGACTACCAATTGCCGGATATTATACATTTACAGCATTTGGTGGGAATCCAGCAGATCCCGGAGATGTCAACCTTGATGATTCACTGGATATACTTGATATAGTCCTCATTGTGAATCATATAATTAATGCCAGCCAGTTATCAGGATATCCGCTGTATTTAGCCGATATAAATGATGATGGAATCTTAAATATACTTGATGTGATTCTCCTGATCAATATTGTGTTAGAATAAAAATTATAGAACTATAAATTGAAACCAAACAACGAAAGACTGATATGAAAAAAATTATGCTAATGGGTTTATTTGCAACGATGATAACGGCCACTGTACCAGATAAAGAGTTGCCAATTGGATTCACACCTGAAGAATGGGAAAATAGACATTTAATTTCACAAATGGGGGGAAGACAGACCGATCCTCCCATGACACCAATTAGAAATATAGCGGAATTTGAAAGGATGGAAGGCGTCGTTATCCGATATCCATTTGGTATTTCTACTGCTGTGATAAGTGAAATGGCAGAAGAATGGATAGTTTATTGCCTCGTATCGGCTGGCAGTCAGGGATCCGCATCAAATAGTATGAATAATGGCGGTGTAAATATGGATAATGTGGTATTTATCATTGGCCCCACTGATAGTTACTGGACGCGGGATTACGGTCCATGGTGGGTTGTAGATGGGAATGATGAAATTGCCGTCGTTGATCATACATATAACCGGCCAAGACCAAATGATAATCAGGCACCTCAGAAAATGGCTGATCATTTAAATACAGATTATTATGATTCTGATCTTATTACAGCTGGCGGTAATTTTATGAATAACGGCTTAAATATTGGCGCTTCTACAACATTATCATATGATGAAAACCCAGGTCTTGACGAACAAGGTGTTGCCGATTTGTATGAAGATTATTATGGAATAAATCCATATTTTGCCATTGAAGATCCAACAGGCACATATATTGAACATATTGATACCTGGGCAAAATTTCTTTCACCTACAAAAGTTCTCGTTCGTTCTGTTCCAGAATCTCATTCCCAATTTGACGAAATTGAAGCCACTGTAGATTATTTTGAAACCCATAACAATTCTTTTGATGAACCCTGGGAAATATTCCGGGCGTATACCCCTCAAAACCAGCCATATACAAATTCTCTCATTCTCAATAATAAAGTTCTCGTCCCTATTGTGAGTAATCAATGGGATGATGATGCTATTGCAGTCTACGAAGAGGCATTGCCAGGTTATGAAGTCCTTGGTTTTACAGGATCATGGGAAAGTACTGATGCCCTCCATTGTCGAGTAAAGGGAATACCGGATTTGGGTATGATTCAATTCTTTCACAATCCAATAGATGATCAGGACTTACCGGCAAATTTTTACACCGTAAATGTAACCATTGTCCAATTGAGTGGTTTTGATCTGATTCCTGAAGAATTATATATGGGTTGGAAAAATGATTCCATGGATGAGTATGAAGAGATTCAGCTTACCCAGTTTGAAGATTCGCAAAATTACAGCGCAGATATACCATCTCAGGCAGTTGATACTGAGGTCAAATATTATATCCATGCTGCTGACGAATCTGGAAGAATGGACAATTTTCCAATTGCCGGATATTTACAATTTGATGCACTCGGCGGTATTCCTTCAGAACAGGGAGATGTAAATCTTGATGGGAGCATAGACGTCCTTGATATTGTCACCATTGTCGGTCATATCCTAGGGACGCAGATCATTGAAGGATATGGCCTTATTTTAGCGGATGTCAATGAAGACGGCGTCATAAATGTGTTGGATGTAATCGCTATTATTAACATCATCACTGCAGGATAGGTTTAATTATGAAAAGATTTAATTTTTTTGGCTTGATATTATTACTTTCAGCAATATCATTTGGTATTGAAGATGTAAAACTGCTGAGAATTATGCATCCCTATGATCAATATATTTCAAATTTGAATGATTTAGGTATTCCCCTGGATCATGCCATTGTCCGACCCAATGGATATATTGAATTTACGGCATCTGTCTCCGAAGCAGCAGCATTGGAAAATTCAGGAGTACCACTAGTGGTATTGCAGGAAGATCTTCAAAGTTTTTATGCCAATCGAATGACAGGAAATATCACTCGTGATTTTGGATATGGATCTATGGGCGGATATTATACATGGGAGGAAGCAGTTCAATTTCTATTTGAAATAGTTGAAGATTATCCCACATTGGTGAGTGAATTGGATACCATTGGGTATTCCCACGAAGGCCGACCGATCTATGCATTGAAAATCAGTGACAATCCAAATATTGATGAAGACGAACCAGAAATGCTTTATGATGCTGTTCATCACGCCAGAGAGCCCATGGGCATGATGAACCTCTTATATTTTATGCAGCATCTTTGCCAAGGTTATGGAGAGGATCCTGAAATTACTGCAATGGTAGATAACCGCGAGCTCTGGTTTGTGCCATTTGTAAACCCAGACGGCTATGTGTTCAATTATGAAATTGCCCCTAATGGTGGTGGCATGCAACGAAAAAACCGACAACCTGGCTGTGCAGGTACGTGGATGGGTGTGGATTTGAATCGTAATTATGGATTTAACTGGAATTATGATAATAGTGGTTCAAGCGGAGATCCTTGCAATCAACTATATCGTGGACCGGAAGCGAGTTCAGAAATAGAAATACAAATATTAGATGAATTTGTCACGGAGCATGATTTTCCAATTATGTTGAATTATCATTGTTATGGCAATGTCTTGATCTACGCCGCCGGAGAAACTCCATATGACTTACCCCCTGAACCTGATTTAAGCATATACCGTGAATTTGGTTATGATATGGCTCAGTATAATGGGTATTTGGTGGGTAGTGGTGAAGAAACATTGAATTATGTGGTTAACGGTGATGCAGACTCATGGTATTATAATGTGAGAGGAATTTTTTCCTATACCCCTGAAATCGGGGCCAGCAGTGATGGGTTTTGGCCCGAAACCGAAAGAATTATCCCTTTAGCAGAAGAGAATGTTTATCCAAATATGTTTACTGGCTGGGCAGTGGGATCAAAATACAGATCTGAAGCAGAATTCAATTCTGAAGTTTTTATCCCGGGAGAAACCTACTCATTTACACCTCATATTTTTAATCAAGGACTTGGCAATTCTCTTGGTGATGTAAACTTTGATATTCAAGTTTCAGATAATCTCTCTATAGAGTTTACCGAGATTAATTTAGGATCATTACTGGGACGAGAAGACATTATCTCCGAACCGTTATCATTTACTATTGCTGAAAATGCCCTTTCAGGACATTCTGCAAATCTAACCATTCGTATTTGGGATGATGTTAATTATATGTTTGTGGAATCATTTGAAATTCTGATTGGTGAACCTATGATGGTTTATTTTGATGATGCTGAGAATGGGATGGATAATTGGAATACCAATTCTTGGGGTTTATCCTCAGATTCTTATGAAGGTAACAGCTCTTTTACAGATAGCCCGACGGGTGAATATGATGAATTATCCGTTGATTTTATGAATTTGGCATTGCCCCTTGATCTTACAGATGCTGCTGATGCATTTCTCAATTATTTTGTAAAATGGGATATTGAAGCTGGATATGATTTTGGTCAGGTTCTGGCCTCAACAAATGGAACCAACTGGGTTTCGCTATATGGTGCACAGATGTCGCCGGGGAGCGGCAGTGGTATGCAGACCCAGGGTGAATTTGGATATGATGGCACATCAGATTGGGTGGAGGAATCAGTTTCTCTAAATGAATTTGCCGGAGAACCCTATGTTTGGATAAGATACCAGATTAGCTCCGATACTTATGTTGAGGGTGATGGGATGTATATTGATAATTTTTCAGTCTGGATTTACGAAAACCAAAGCGTCTACGGTGATAACAATTTTGATGGCGTTGTTGATGTATTAGATATTGTCTCCGCAGTAAATATTATCATTAATGGCACTGAACTGAACGATGAAGAGGTACAATATTTTGATTTAAATAATGATGGCGTGCTCAATGTGCTGGATGTGGTCATTCTTGTTGGAATCATTATCGGAAATTAGAATTCAGGAAATCTGATTCGCTTGATTATCATCGCAAAATTCACCATTGGAATCGTTTAAAGATTTAGTAAATAAAAATAATTAACGCATTGTCCACTGAATTGATAATCTTATGGGGAGGAAGGTATTCTCATACCCAAAGTTCATATTCTAGTTCATCTTTTATTGGGACACCTTCAGAATCCTTCTCGGGAATCTCAGGTTTTAAAAATCTTGAATTTGTGATAGCATCCACATGAGTTTTTACTAATTTAAACCCCAAGGACTTATAAAACTTCTGGGCTGCAATATTATTATTGGTTGTGATCAACCACAATCGTGTACATCCTGCAGATCGGGTAATGCCCTGCATCTCGCGCATGAGTATACGGCCAATTCCTTCTTCTTGAACAATGGATACAGCTGCAATAATTTGACATTCCTCGCCATCAACATGATACAATATGAATCCCAGGGTTGCTTCATCCGAGCAGGCAATAATACCGGGTAAAGTAGATGAGTCATGGATTACACCTCGTGAAACTAGTTTTTGGGATGAGAAATGATGCGTTAAATATTCATTGATAACGGATCGGTCGTTTTCATTAATTTTTCTAATAATCATTTTATTGAAATAGTATAAGTTACCTTTTCATTGGTTTCTTTTTTTAGAGATTTTTCAACTCGATCATCCATATTCTTTTCAATATATGATATTAAATCATTCATTTTGCGGAGTTTTAATTCGAGTTTTTTAAGTCGGTGGTCAACTTTTTTTGTAAATCGGGTTACCTGGTAAGTACGTCTCTTCATTTTTTCCTTGTGATAGAATAACTGTATCCAGTGCTATCTCCGCTATCTTTTTTCTTTAACCGGTTAACAATCACAACAAGACGTTTTTCTAAATTTTCCACCTGTTTTTCAATTACATCCAAGCGCCCATCGGCAGTGTCGGACCAGACTTCAGTTGTTGTTGATTTTTTTATAGCAGGTTTTTGAGGATTATAGGTCATTTATTAATTTATCAGTTTGGTTAATACACTGAACTGATTTGTGTTATGCTAAATCCAAAATTGGATCGATAATTCCAGCCTTTTCAAACCCCCGGGCTCTTAAGGCGCATGAGTCACAATCGCCGCAGGGGATATTCTCTGCCTGATAACAACTCCAGGTTAAATGCAGCGGGGCCTTAAGACTCACGCCTTTTTTGATTATTTGAGATTTGTCAAGATGGATCAATGGTGTTTCAAGTTTAATACTTGTCTCGGGTCGCGTCCCTTGAATAATCAATTTTTCAAAGGCATCAAAAAAATCACGGCGACAGTCGGGGTATCCTGATGAATCCTCTTCCACAGCTCCGATAAAAATATGACTGGCACCAATTACTTCCGCCCAGCTAACGGCAACTGAGATCATATTTGCATTTCTAAAAGGTACATAGGATATGGGGATATCGGAATTATCAAGATTAGCTTTTGGCACTTCAATATTGGTATCGGTAAGGCAGGAACCGCCAATTTCTACAAGATGCGACATACGCACAGACAGAACTTCACTGACTGAATAGAAATCAACAATATCCGTAAATGCCTTTAGTTCCCGGACCTCAGTTCTTTGACCGTAATCCAAATGAAGAAAAGCGAGATTAAATCCTGCATCATGAGCAGTGGCTGCTGTAACGCAACTGTCCAATCCTCCTGACACCAAAATGATGGCTTTATTCAATCAAACCTCATACAGAAATATTGTTTTACTTCAAACTTATTGAAATGATTTCATCACCCACTTCAATCAAATGAACTATATCCATTCCCTTTGAAACTTTACCAAAAATTGTATATCTGCCATCCAAATGCGGTGTAGGGGAATGGGTGATAAACCATTGTGAACTTTCAGTGTCTTTGCCCGATGAAGCCATACCCATATATCCTTCACCATAACTCAAATGTCCAAATTCACTGCGGATGCTATTATCTGCATTACCCCAGCCATCTCCCCTGGGACATCCGCCCTGAATAACAAAATTAGGGACAACCCGATGGAAGACTTTTCCATTATAAAAACCACTGTTTGCCAATTTAATAAAATTTGCTACCGTTCCAGGGGCTTCATTATAAAAAAGATCCACAAAAATATCTCCCTTGGATGTCAGAATTCTAATAGTATTCTTTTTCTTGACAGATTCGAGATATTCCCATTGAATAGGTAGTGATGCAGGATGGTCAAACTTCTTGGAGATTCGTCTCTTTTTGAAATAATCGATAGTTTTTTGAATCTCTTCAGCCGCTTCATAATCTGTCGGCAGCGACAGATTTTTTATCCCTTCATTAAGAAAACCGATATTACCGATCGTCTCGATATAATTCAATTTTGGTTCACGGAGTAAACCTGCAGTGATTGATGCGATAACGGGGTCGCCGCTTTTTATCGCTTTTATAAAAAATTTAAGGAATTCATCAGAACGTAGTTCAGAAAGTTCATATTTACGGCGGATGTCTGCCATGGCATTAATACCATAGGTCTTTATAACGGGAATATCCGATCCTAAAACGATGGTTTTTATAAATGTATAATTCCGTAAATCCCCGACCATTGCATCAAGCAGCCAGGCTTTCTCGTATTCATTACTGGATTTTTCAAACTGATTTTTGATTCTTGTAGAAAAAGCTTTTTTCTTTTGTACATTTTCAAGGAGTGCCTTGAATAATATGGTTCGTACTCTCCAATCAGAGATATTTGCTAATAATTTGTCGAGTTCATCAGCAAAAAATATTTTATCAACTTTTGTGAAATATTCTGCAGCGGATATTCTCACATTCAAATGAGTATCTGACAGGGCGTCACGTACAAAAGGTTCAGCCTTCATACCCCCGAAATTGGATAAAGCATCAATGGCATTTACCCGTACCCTATAATCAGAATCACGTTTCATAATAGATCTCAAGGTTGACTGGACTTCATCAGCAGATAGTTTTCCAAGCGATGAAACTGCAGCCATACGAATCTCAGGATATTTCTCATTTTTTGCAATATCGAGAAATAAATTCGAATGCATATCAAAATCTAAATCTTCTGTCCTGGCAAAAAATTGGGCGGCTGCCAATCGGGCACTCATACTATATTTGCCTTCAAGTATCATTTTTGCCCGTCGGGTTAAACCACTATTTGACTTACCGTCAAGCCCGGCGCGGTAAATACCCCATGCAATTCCTTCCATAACATCAGGGTCAACTGTAGAATAACTAGAGAGAAATTTAAGGCCAGTATCATCAGCAGATTTACCCAGTGATTTGAGTAATTCTGATACGACGGCTGGATCAGATTCTTTTGAGACGGCATTAATGATACGGACACTAATTTTTGGATCTGGCGAGGATAGGATCCTTGCTGTTTGTCCAATGGCATATGCTGCTGCAAGTCGGACCTTACTATCCCGATCCTGTAATCCATTGAGCAGGCTCGCAACAGCTAAAGTATCCTGTATGGATGCCATTGCTTCAAATGCAGTTAATCTTAATACCGGCTCTGAATCCATGAGAAAAGATTCCAAAGCTTTTGAATCCCGTTTGTCTTTGAGGTCATGGATAGCACGATAGCTGTTTTCAATATATACTTTTGAACTTTTTGGACCACTGGTCTTTGGCGCGCAGGCGGAAGAGATCAAAATAGCAATAGCAATAAGCAATATGCAGGTGAATTTGATTTTTAATTGCGGTTTAATAATATTCAGGATCATGACAGCATTAAACTCCTTTTTTATTCGGATTCCATATATGTTTATGAATTTGTGCTTGAAAACGGACGGGTAAATTACAATACAAAATCCAATCCGTCAGAGTATCATATTTTAATCGATTGAATACTGGAGAAAAGAGTACTGTAAACTTTTCGGTCAACTGGTGAGATATAATTTTATCTACAGCCCAATCAAAATCCTCTTTATCTCCAATGACAAATTTCACTTCATCATTTTTCTTTAAATCGGCGAGGATACTCCAATCATTTTTCTTCTCCATTTTGCTGGAAGGACATTTAAAATCGACAATTTTAATTACCTCTGCCGGGACATCATGCAAAGGAAGTGAACCGCCAGTTTCCAGCATCACCTTATACCTGTTTAGGATAAGTGATTGCAATAACTGTACGCAGTTGTTCTGGAATAATGGCTCCCCGCCAGTTACCTCCACTAATGTACATGGGTATTTTTTTATTTTTGAGAGGATTTCTGAAATGGACATATCAGTTCCCTCATGAAAAGCATATTCAGTATCGCAATAATTGCAACGCAAATTGCAATAGGTGAGTCTTATAAAAATACATGGTTTGCCGGCATGAGTTGATTCACCCTGTATACTATAAAATATTTCATTTATCTTTAATTTAGTTTCCATAATTGTCAATTTTCCGAGGTGCAAATTTAACAGATAATATTTGGCTATATCACTTAAAATAATTCCGTTTTTTGATTTGTCAAGAATCTAACTGAAAACCCTATATTATTCCGCTCAATATTGATAAATTTTGTATACATTTATTAGGAGAATAAACATGTCAGATATATGGGAAAATACGATTCAGCAACTGAGCAAATGGGGCGAGGTCGTCGCTGATAAATCAGGATTTTATTTTAAAAAGGCAGTTGACAAAGGTGAAGAACTGACAAAACTGGGTAGAATCCAAATTGAAATCGAAAAAATTAAGAGAGATATAAAACATCATTACACAGATCTGGGAAAATTTATATATCACGCTTCTGGTGATTCCGGGAATACAGATTTCAGTGGTGATGGAGAATATAAATCCTATATCGATGATATTTCTACCCTTAAAACTGAGCTTGATCGAAGGTATGAAGAGAAAGAATCTTTAAAAACAGAAAGTAATTCTGATGAAGATACCGAAGCCTCGGAAACAGAAGAATCAGTAGTTGAAGATACACCAAAAGAGCCAAAAGTTGACAAGAAAGACAACGAGGAAACCGCCGACGCAATTGATATTTGATAATTATCCATAAATAACCTAATTTTATATGGATGTATCCGTTATTAAAATGCATTATAGCATACACTTTAACTTTTGAAAAATAAATATAGAATTATAGTTGTTCGCGAGGGGGAAGAAAACATGCGCCAGTTTTCCATTGGAAATCTGGTCATTTACTCGTTCGTATTTTTAATTCTTTTTGCCATTGGCAGCATAGCACTTTTATTTACTGACAATTACTCCCATCAGCAATATGTTGAAAAGCTAAATCAACTTCAAAGTGACAATTCCCGATTGGTTGAAAAAATTCACAACCAGAGTGAAAAAATTGATCATTTTGTTGGTCGGATGGATACGATCATTTCTCAGGATAAACATATCAGGGATTTGATAAGAATGCCTCAGATTCATGATGACATTCGGAAAGTTGGTGTCGGTGGTAATACGGGTGGGGAAGAAGAATCTGACTTGAACTACCTATTGCCCGAAGGAATAGAATTTATAGATTTTGATAAATTTAATAAAAAACTTGATTTTTACAATCGCCTCGCCAATCTTGAATTCATGAGTTATCGTGAAATCACTAAAACCATTACAAAGGATTTAAACCGTTATCGTTCTTTCCCTGCTATTCATCCGGTGAACTTCTCAGAAGCAATACTTAAATCTGGATACGGTATGAGGCGGGATCCTTTTATATATAAAGATAAATTTCATCCCGGACATGATTTTTCTGCAAGGCGGGGTACCCATGTGTTTGCTACAGCAGACGGAATTGTGAGAGAATCAAAAGTATATGGCACCTTTGGCAATTATATAGAGATTGATCATGGTTATGGATATATTACTATTTATGGTCATTTGGATAAACGAAAGGTGAGAAAAGGTGAAAAAATAATTCGGGGCCAATATATTGGCTCTGTCGGCAGCACCGGACGATCCACTGCATCACACCTTCATTACGAAGTTCACCATCAGAATGAGGATACCAATCCAGGTGATTTTTATTTTGATGACTATGTCAACTAATCCACCCACAAATTTCTAATCACACAAATTTAAATCAACTATGATTCAAAAGTATTTTATCGAAACATACGGTTGCCAAATGAATGTCTATGATTCAGAATTGGTTTCTACTTTGCTTGAAAAATCAGGTTATACTGAATGTAAAGATCTTCGTGATGCCGATGCCATTTTTCTCAATACCTGTTCTATTCGTGAAAAAGCTGAAGATACCGTCAATAACAGATTAACAAATTTTAAACATCTTAAACGAAAGAATCCAAATCTCATCATTGGCGTTCTCGGCTGTATGGCTCAAAACTTAAAAAATGATCTGCTGGAATCTAAACCTTGGGTGGATGTTATTCTGGGTCCTGATTCTTATCGGCGCTTACCGGAAATTCTGGATGAACGAAAAAATAACCTGGATCACCTTGTTGATACCCGTCTTTCCCGGTTTGAAGTTTATGAAGATATGTTTCCAAATCGACGGGACGGTATAAATGCCTGGATATCCATTTCCCGCGGCTGTGATAAGTTCTGTACATTTTGTATTGTCCCATTCACTCGTGGTAGAGAACGTAGCAGACTGATTGCCGGGATAATTAGCGAAACCAAACAGGCAGTAGCTGACGGTTTTCAGGAAATCACCCTCCTTGGCCAGAATGTCAATTCCTTTCGAACTCCTGAAGGAGATTTCCCTGATTTGCTCAAAGCAGTTGCAGCTGTTAAAGGAGTATCTCGGGTAAGGTACACATCACCGCATCCGCAGGATATTGATGACAGATTACTGCAGGTGATGAAGGATCATGAAAATATTTGTAACCATATTCATCTGCCTTTGCAGGCGGGATCAGATCGAATTCTAAAAAGAATGAATAGAACATACTCGCAGAAAGAATTCCTCAACCTTGCTGAAAAGATCAGATTATACTTACCTGATTGTGCAATAAGTACAGATATTATTGTCGGGTTCCCTGGTGAGACTGAAGAAGATTTCCTGCAGACTCTGAATGTCATCAGGCAAGTAGGGTTTGATTCGGCTTTTATGTTTAAATATTCGTCAAGGCCAGGAACAAAAGCTGCTGAATATACTGACCAAATCCCGGAAGATATAAAGCAGTCCAGATTGGAAAGGCTCATAGAATTACAAAAAAATGTATCTCTTATTGCCAATCAAAAACAAATTGGAAACATTTTACAAGTCATCGTTGAAAAAGAAAGCAAAAAATCCACCAGGCAATGGGCTGGAAGAACAGAGGGAAACTGCTGGGTGGTTTTTGATAAAGGGAATGAACAGATCAACGATATAATAAATATTAAAATAACCGATGCCAGAGGAATTACCCTGTTTGGCGAGCGGATTTACGAGGAGGTTCAAGTCTAAATGAAATTATTTAAAATCCTGATTCTAATTGTAGTGATTTTTATCCTGGTGGTTTTCTTTTACCAGAATTATTCCCTCAATCCAGAACCGATATGGGTATGGTTATATCCTGGAAAAGAATTCTCCATGTCGTTTCCTCTGCTTATGGCGCTGACTCTGATGGCAGGTGTCCTCATTGGCTTCATGACTGCAATAATGCAAATATTCACTCAGAAAAGTGAAACCAGTAAATACCGATCGCAAGTCAAGAAGTTAAATAATGAACTGGATACTTTGAGGAATCAGCCTATTGAAGATAATCTGGTACTGAGCGAAGAAGCAGAAAGTGTGGATGTCTAATGGCTATTCCTCCTTCAATAGTAATAGCCATCATAGTAGTAGTTATTGGGATAGTAATATATATTCTGCTAAAACCTGGCAAGAAAACAGGTTCGCGAGATCTATATGCCGATGGATTAGATATGCTGGTTTCAGGGAAAAGGACGGCTGCTTATAATGCCTTCAAAACAATTGTTGAGAATGATACAAATCATGTGAATGCCTATTTAAAACTCGGGCAGGTTACACGGGAAGGTGACAAACCCCTGCAGGCCTTGAAAATACATAAAAGTCTATTGCTGAGAAAACGCCTAACAGATTACGAGCAGGTTGAATTATTTAAAAATCTTGCCCTAGATTATGAAACCCTGAATCAAATTTCTGATGCTATTACCGAAACAAAAAAAATCTTACAAATTGATAAACGAAATGAGTGGGCTCTAACTCATTTAGTGCGATTTAACCGTGAGATAAGGGAATGGGAAAAAGCAGGTAATTATTTAAGTCAATATTATAAAGTCACCGGCAACCCTGATACCCAAAGATTGGGTTTATATAAAATCCAGGAAGGCAGAATGGCCTTTAAAGAAAAGGATTATAAACTTGCAATTCGAAAATATTCAGATGCTCTGAAAATTGCCCCTTCACTTCATGAAGCCAACTATTTTATCGGCAATGTGCATGCGGCACAAAGTGAACATTCTTTCAGCATTGGTATGGAAGCTGAAGAAAGCTCACACCTGTCAAAGAAAGGGATGAAAACTTATAATAATGCCATGGATGAAGCAAAAGAAAAGTTATCCAGCGCGGTGGCTGAATGGACGATATATACTAAACATGATCCAGTAAATGCCTGGCTGGTATTATCAAAACTGAGAGACGCTTTATTTGCCCTGGAAAGATTTGATGAGATAGAAATTATCTTAAAAAATATACTCAGTGTGGCCCCGGACAATGTTGATGCAATGGAAAGCCTGGCTAATTATTATTTTCAAAAAGGTGAAAATACCAACGCCAGTGAACTGGCTGAACAGGTAATAGATATGGACGAGACATCTATTGTAGCCAATTTGATTCGTCTTAAGATTGATGTTCAAACAAAGGAATCACGGGCTTTATTACAGGATATCGACAGGCTTATTGATTTGATGTCAAAAGACGAAGATCTCCACCACCAACGGCAGCAGATTGATTCAGATATCCGCTGGTTATTTAAATCAACTGGGGATTTGGAGAAATTTCGCGATTGAAGCGTTTTCTGATTTTATTTGTCCTATTGGATATAATCATCCTCCAGACTGATGTCAATTCACTTATTGCTGATGTTAAAAATGGTGATCTGTCTGAGGCCAAATCGTATATAAAATCATTAAAGAACCTGCCTGACGATTCTCCCGAGATTATCTACCTTGCTGGACTTGTAGAATCTGATTCTGAAAAGGCTGTTGAATTGTTTAGAGAACTGGTAAATCAATTTCCTGATGATCCAGTCGCCACGGATGCGATGATGAAAATGGGGGAATACTATTATGTAACGGGATTGTATGTGCAGGCGGCAAATTGGTTTAGGCGCATCGCTGATGATGACAAGGATTTTGAAGATCTTGAACGGACTGCTAGACTCCTCATCAAATCGCTGAATATCTCAGGTGAGTCTCAATTGGTTAGAGAATATACTGATAAATTTCTAAAAAAATATCCAGATTTTCGCTCAGATAAAATAACTGAGAAAGAACAAAAGACAATTACCAGGTATGCGGTAAAACCGGTGACTCCAAAGGGCGGATTCTCACTTCAGGTGGGGGCATTCAGCCAGGTTGAAGGTGCCAATAATCGCGCCGATGTGCTGGTAAAGGCAGGATATGATGCCCGCGTTGAAACATCCTATTCAGGTGGAACTGAACTCAATACCGTTTTGGTAGGAAATTTCAAAGATCGTGAGTCTGCTGAAAGAATGAAATCTATCCTTAAAAAAGATCAAGGCATGGATTCATTCATCTTAACAAAATAAATTATGGAAGCGAATGTGTCCCTGGTGGGTACCGCGGTCTTCAAAGCCGTTGTGTGGCAGTGATGTCATAGGTGGATTCGATTTCCACACGCTTCCGCAAGTCCCCGTCCTGAACATTGTTTCTCGACGGGGATTTTAGTTTTAGGTCTGATAGAAATTCGGTAAATCCAAACACTTCAACATTTCACAATCTATCAGAATTTATCAATATCTATCGCAAATATGGGCAAAATAGGAAACAAAAAACAGGCAACGGTCAAGGGGTAAGGGGCGATGGCACTAAAATTGGTATGTAATACTGCCAATCACATTTTTGTGTGAAAGAACTACATGAAGAACTTTTAAAGATTAGTTATAGAAAACTGGCGTTGCAAGTCTCATTAATCGAAAAACAAAAAATAATATTACTATTGCATACATTATTATCCTTCTAATGTGATAATTGAGCAGCCTCTCTTTTTCTTCTTTACCCGAAATGTTATTTTTCTTTATTTGGAAGAATAATATTAGTGATCTTTCAATCAATACGATAACAGTAATAAAGGTGGTGGCAAAAACAAAACCCCCAATTGGATGCTGTCTTGTGAATTGTCCCATCTGTAAATAGCTTAAAACGTAATAAATATAGTCTAAAAATTCTTGCATAAATGCTTACTAATGAAAATTAAACATTTTGATTATCAAGGGTCAGTATTAAAATTATTGATTAATCAATAAGCGACAATCTGAAAGCGGCCATCTCCTGGGCATTGCGAACCAATAGGATATCTCTGGCAATAACCGGATGATTCCAAGTTTTACCCTCAATCCCTGGAATTTTCCCTAACTCAAGAAATTGATCTGGGACTGCCTTTACCAGAGCGAGGTCTCCAGTTTCCGAAATCACCAGCAGCACATCCTGATCGGCAAGCAGTATAAATTGACCACGGTTGTAATCTCCACCCTGCCAGTTAAGCGTGCCATCCTTAACGTTGATGCAGGCAAGGGAGGAGCCGTCAAAACCATAGACAAAACCATTGTGAACCACTGAATCATTAAAATAGGGTTTCAATCCTGTGGAGGCCCAAAGTTCTTCAACCGTCCATAAACCTGACTTATGTGTCACTGAAATGCGGCGTATACCGTTGCGGTCATCAGCACTGATCAAAATGTCGCTATTGGAAATCTGAATTGGCTGCACAATCGGATGTCCCTTCCATAGATACTGCCAGAGTTGCACACCATCAGCAGGTCTCACGCTGATTGTTCCAGCATCCGTCTGAAGAAGGATCTGATCAACCCCGTCAATTTCCAACAGGTGTGGTGAACTATAACAGTCGCCACCAGCTGGGATGGACCAGCGGGTTTCACCAGTATCTTTGTCATAGGCAATGAGCGAACCGGCTGTCGCCGCGATAACCATGTCTTCAAAAATAAGCGGTGAACTGGAAACACCCCAAATAGGAACCTCTGTGGAAGTATCCGTTGCCACATTGCGTGACCACACTACACTATTGCCATTGATATCCAATACATTCAGAATCCCGGTAGCACCTAATGTATAAATCCGATCGCCGCTGATTGTTGGAGTTCCCCGTGGACCGGCACCGGCATTTGACTCCCAAAATCGGATTGTGTCACTGTGTTTCCAAACCATCTCGCCTGTGGTTAAATTGTAGCAGGATACGATCTCATCTTTCCCTCTCTGCTCCTGAGTGTAAAAAATATCACCTAGGACGGCAAAGGAAGACCACCCAGGTCCAACAGGTTGTCGCCAGAGTTCGACTGGAGGTATTGCCAACCAATCAGTGTCTATCTTTGTGCCGTGAATGATACCGTCACGATTAGCGCCGCGAAAACCTGGCCAAGCAATTTCAGAATTTTGCACTGCCACGGCCATTGGGTTCTCATCTGACTCTTCGGCAGACTGAGTCAAAAGCAATTCCTCGGGAGTCAAAGACCATCGCCAGGATATATCTGACTCACCAGAATTGTTTATACCGCCGGTTTGAATAAGTGTCCACGATGATACTGTAAGTACGATTGTTACAGCCATCGTCAGGCGTTTGATATTATCAGGAATGCGTTGGCTGATAACAGCCCAAAGGACAAATACCATGCATAATATGGGGATGGCCATTATGGGAAAGAGAAAACCCATCCCTGCCTCTGCGATCGACTTATGGAGAAAAGGCCGTACCATAATCAAAGTTAAAACCATCAGGAAAAGGGCACCAAAGCGATCCAGAAATGGTGCCCGACTAAAAAATAACCACCATATAATGACCGCTATGCCAAGGATGAGTCCGCCAAACATTGCAATGCCCAAAGCGTCTGGTAAAACCATTGGAATTACAATTTTGAATATCAGTAATAGTACCCCTAATGCAATCCCCGGCCATAGTCGTAGCTGTTTCGGTTGAGCAGTATTTTCTGCATCTCTATTAATCATTGGGAAACCCTCCTAATACATAAGATTCGTTTTCATGGTCATTATACATTAATGTCATCTTAATCAAATAAGATGGTAATCTGTTACTACATGTATTCCTTCAATAAATGCGACGAAATTACGTCCTAAATTTAAGAAAAGTATTGGTTTTTTTATGGAGTATTTCCATTTGGAAAAATTGCATAATAACAGCCAATCTGTAAAATATTTGCATTATCTTATTTTTCTTAGGAAAATAAAAAATACTTATAGGATGCATGAGGAATAATATTTCTCGACAATTGACAGATAATTAAATTTGTAACTCACTACTGTCATAACTTTATTTTTTTACTATAAAAGACCTCATACTAGTATTGAAATAATTACTTCACATGCGAAACAAATTTCTATATTGTATTAATACTCTAAAATTTTCTGGGTTGTATTAGAGGATGACAATTAAATCCTCAACCAATCGTGATCTCTGTTCACTATCGGCAAAAACTGAGTAATATTATTCCCGATCAATTTCTTTCACTTTAATTAATTATTGCAATAGTATTAAATATTATGGTAATATATAATAGTAATACATAATACATATGGAGATTATATGAAAGCAAAAGCATCAATTAATTTAGACGGCAATATCAAAGATATTCTTAATAAAGTCGCTGATGAGTTAAAAGGAGTCGGAATCCACATGGATTGCACCGAAAATGATGGCAAAGAAAAAAAGGTGAAAGTGGTTGTGGCGGTTCCTGATCTGAAAGACAGTGTTGACAAAATGGGCGAGAAACCTCGTGGCGAAACTGTCATGGTACGAATTACTGAAGAAATTAGTTCTGACCTTGATGCCTGGGTTGAAACAGGATATTTCAAAAGTCGTTCAGAGGCGGCAGCATTATTTTTATTGGATGGATTAAAACTGAGATCATCAGAACTCAATAAGCTAAATGATGCTATTAGTGATGTTAAAAAAGCAAAAGATGCATTGCGTGAGAAAGCTAAAGATATATTCGGAAGTTAGTTTACTATGACTTAATCTACTTTCTCACGTGAAAAAAAATGCAATATGCCGGATAAATATTTTCCACCTATGGATCGATATTAGAATCAATTTTATCTAAAAAATTCATTGAGATAATATTTAATCGTTCTGAAAGTTGCTGATAAGATAAATCATGACATCAAATTTTTTATAATTTAACAAGTTGAGTCTAAAGAAATAACCGTGTACACTTTATATCACATTACAAATTATCTTAAAACAGGATTCTTTTAGTTCAGATTGATTTTACATTAAATTACCTCCACAGAAAATATTTGAATTAACCATTTATAATACATTTAATATCATATGGATCAAGGTAAAATTACCGTTCTTAAAGCCAAATTAGATGCTGCTACAGAAAACGAAAAACTTGTCATTCTTCATAACATCGCTTTAGCATATAGGTATTCCAACGTAAAGAGCTCCGAAAAATATTCCAAAAAATTATTAAATCTGGCTATTAAACTTGAAGATAGTCAATTTGAGTCAAAGGCACAAAAACACTTCGGTGCGATCCATTTTCTAAACGGTGATTTCATGGAAGCTTTGGAGTGCTTTAGTAGTAGCCTGGAGATTGATAAAATCAATTTGGATGATAACGGGATTTCGGCATCCCTAAACAATATAGGTATTGTTTATTCAAAACTCGGTGATAAAAAGAGATCACTCGAGAATCATTTAAAGGCGCATGATCTGTTTATTAAAACGAAAAATCATGATGGTCTATCAGCTAGTTATTCAAATATTGGTGTGTTATATAAGGAGCTAACAGATTTTGAAAATGCAAGAAAGTATTATCAGAAAGCCTTGGTTATAGCAAAAAAACAGAAGTATCAATATGGAATTGCTGCAGCAGAAGTGAATATTGGTGAGTTATTATCATACCATGAAGACTATGACAGTGCACTAAAACTATTTAAGAAATCTCTAAAAACATCAAAGAAATTAAATAATCATCAATTCACCATAAATATTCTCAGTAATATCGCCATAGCCTATCGAGGACAAGATAAAATTGAAGAAGCCCTTATGTTTATGTTTAAAGCCTTTAGGATTAGTGATGAGTTTGACCTAAAGGAAAGAAAAGCAATGACTTTATGTAGTATTTCTGGTTTATACTATACCATGGAAAAATATAATTACGCCTTAGACCACATCCAAGAAGCAGAAATTCTTGCTACCAAATTAGATTCCCCGGAATTGCTGCGCAAGGTATATGAATCCTACTCTGAGATATATGAAATACTTGGTGATTTTGAAAAAGCTTTTAACTATCATAAGAAATACACTGAACTCAAAACAAAATATTTCAGTGACAAAACCCAACTTGAAATCTCCCGTTTACATTTTAATTATAAATCTGAGAAAAGAGATGAGCAATCTCGAAATTTGGAAACTCGTCATGATAAATTACTGGAATCTGAACAGGCCTATAAAACATTGTTTAACGATGCCTCTGATGCAATTTATATTCAGAATTATAAGGGGAAATTTCTTGATGTTAACAATCGCGTTGTTGAGATGTATGGGTATCCTAAAGAATATTTCATCAACAAAACCCCCGCAGATCTTTCTGCACCCGGTCGAAATGATTTAGATAAGCTGGAATTACTTATTCAGAAGGCGATTGCCGGTGATCCACAACAGTTTGAGTTTTGGGGCAAACGTAAGGATGGTAATGTATTTCCAAAAGAGGTACGAATTAGCAAAGGGACATATTTTGGTAAGGATGTATTGATTGCGTATGCAAGGGATATAACCAAACGCAAAGAAGTTGAAAAAGAAAAAAATATATTGGAAGCACGAGTTATCCATGCCCAGAAGCTGGAATCTATAGGTGTTCTTGCAAGTGGGGTAGCACATGAGATCAATAATCCCCTTACTATTGTGATCAATTATGCTGAGATGATACTTGCTAATGAAAAGCTATCCCCTACAATGAAGCAATGGATTGATGGTATTCTGGTTGGGGGATATCGGGTCTCCGAGATTATCAATAATTTGTTGTCGTTTTCACAAATTGAACTGGACGTTTATGAGACTGTAGAACTTAGAAAATTAGTGCAAAATGCTGTAGACTTAGTTGCTGCAAATTTAAGGGATGATGAAATAAATTATTCGGTTGAGACTAAATCTAATATTGAACACATCCTCTGCCAAAGGGGTCAAATTCAGCAGGTGATAATGTACATTTTAATGAATTCCCGTGACTCGTTGAATCATAAAGAAGGGGATATAGGAGAATTCCAAAAAAGAATTAAAATTTTAATCTCCTCAAAAACAAAGAATAAAGTAAAAGGTTTTCGACTTACAATAGAAGATAATGGAACGGGAATTGACGCTAAAATAAGAAGTAAAATATTTGATCCATTTTTCACTACAAAATCACCTGAAAAGGGAATAGGGATGGGATTATCTATTTCATATGGAATTGTTAAAGAACATGGAGGAAATCTATCTTTTGAAACAAAAACCGGGGAATGGACTCGATTCCATTTAGATCTTCCTATTGATAAAAATAAATTGACTTCAAAATAATCTATCAATTTGTTACAAAAAGTATGAATCATGAATAATATAAAGGGCGTACCAAACTTTATTGAAGGAATCACCGGAATTGGCGGGGATCTCCAGCTCAAGATAATTACTTCATTAGTCATCATTATTATTTTATGGGTGACCCGGAAAGGGGTGCATCGGGTAATTGTGAAATGGACCGACAATATTGAACAGAGATACAACTGGATAAAAACTGCAAATTATATCATTATTGTTTTGGGTGCTGTTCTAGTTGGTCGAGTCTGGTTTCAGGGAATTCAATCGATTGCCACATTCCTTGGTTTGTTATCTGCTGGCTTGGCCATAGCACTATCGGATGTGGTCAAGAGTATGGCTGGCTGGATATATATTATCGTGAGACGCCCGTTCTCAGCTGGTGATAGAATACAGATTGGTAAATACTCAGGAGATGTGATCGATATATTATTTTTCAAATTTACGCTCATGGAGATTGGAAACTGGGTTGACGCCGATCAAAGTACTGGAAGACTGATTCATATACCTAACAACAAAGTACTGACTGAGGTGATCGCTAACTATGGGCAGGGTTTCCAGTTTATCTGGAACGAAATCCCAGTGTTGATTACATTTGAAAGTGACTGGCGAAATGCCAAAAAAATCCTTACTGACATTGCCAATAAAAATGCCGCTCATCAAACTAGAAAAGCAGAGAAGAAAATAAAAGAAGCAGCAAAAAAATACATGATCTTTCAGAGAACACTTGCCCCCACAGTTTATACTACGGTAAAAGACTCTGGCGTATTACTAACCATACGGTATTTGATAAATCCACGATACCGCCGAATTAGTGAACAGGCAATTTGGGAAGATATACTCACGGAATTTAAAGAATTCAATAATATTGATTTTGCCTATCCAACTCAAAGATTTTATGATAATAATCATGAAGGCAAGAAAAGTCAAAATCCCAAAAAATAAGTTTGTGTATTAGATAATTAAGCTAAGGAATAATAGATGTTCATACCCACTTAACTTCTTTTATCTTCATTGGTTATTGATAAACTCTGTTTATAATATACGCCCGATTAATTTCTTCATTTTGACAATATTGATGGTAAAATATATCATTTAAATTCTCAGACACAGCGACATTATTTTCATGGAAGAATAACTTATAAGAATAAAGATTATAGTAATATGATAAAAGACTACAAAGATAATAATCCACTTGAAACCCAAGATTGGCTTGAATCCATTGAAGCCCTAATCGAGGAAGAAGGTCTTGATCGTACATATTTTATATTAGATCAGATTATTGATTATGCCCGAAGAAATGGCATTCGGATGCCCTATAGCGCAAATACCTCCTATGTAAATACTATCCCAGTATCCCAGCAGGTGCAATATCCAGGTAATCGTGAAATTGAACGACGGATAAAATCCATTATCCGATGGAATGCCATGGCAATGGTGGTAAAAGCGAATCGTGATAACCCAGGGATCGGTGGTCACATTTCATCATACGCATCGGCGGCAACTTTATATGAAGTTGGATTCAATCACTTCTTCAGAGGACCTGATGATCCATCGGGGGGAGATCTAATATTTTTCCAGGGTCATACTTCACCCGGTTTGTATGCCCGTGCATTTCTTGAAGGCAGGCTAACAGACACAAAATTACATAATTTCAGAAGAGAGTTGAAAGAATATGGTGGCCTTTCTTCATATCCTCACCCCTGGTTAATGCCTGATTTTTGGCAATTTGCCACAGTATCAATGGGTCTGGGTCCAATTATGGCGATATACCAGGCCCGATTTATGAGATACCTGGCAGACAGGGAAATTGTCAAGGATACCGGTCGTAAGATATGGGCATTTCTTGGTGATGGTGAAATGGATGAACCTGAAGCTCTTGGGGCAATTACTCTCGCTTCTCGCGAGAAGCTGGATAATCTCATATTTGTAGTGAATTGTAATCTTCAGAGACTTGATGGTCCAGTCCGCGGAAACAGCAAAATTATACAGGAATTAGAGGGTGCTTTCAGAGGCGCTGGATGGAATGTGATAAAAGTAGTCTGGGGTTCTGATTGGGATGCCCTGCTAGATCGTGATAATGATGGTACCCTGGTAAAACGTATGGATGAAATTGTCGATGGACACTCACTCAAATATGTCGTTGAGAGTGGAAAACACATTCGTGAACATTTTTTTGGTGCCTACCCACAGTTGGTCAAAATGGTAGAGCATCTCACCGATGATGAATTATGGAAATTACGAATGGGTGGGCATGATCCTGCGAAAGTTTATTCTGCTTTTGCCGAGGCATGTGAACATAAAAATCAACCCACCGTTATTTTAGCCAGAACCATCAAAGGTTATGGCATGGGTGAAGCGGGAGAGGGTAGAAATATTACCCATTCCCAGAAAAAATTAAATGAAGAAGAATTGCTGTATTTCCGGTCAAGATTTGATATACCGCTGTCAGATGAAGAATGTAAAAAAGCACCTTTTTATAATCCTGGAGAAAATTCTCCGGAAATTAAATATCTAAAAGAAAGACGGCAAAAATTAGGCGGATTTCAACCTATCAGACGACACGGCGCTGAGACATTAGATACGCCGGATCTCAAAAGTTTTAAATCATTGCTAACCGGGTCAGGCAACCGTGAATATTCAACCACAATGGCTTTTGTAAAACTGCTTACCCTCCTCACAAAAGACAAAAAAATAGGCAAAAATATTGTCCCTATCATCCCTGATGAGGCACGGACATTTGGTATTGATCCATTATTCAGGCAATTGGGTATATATTCTCATGTTGGTCAGATTTATGATCCGGTAGATTCTGATCAGTATTTATATTACCGAGAAGATAAAAAGGGCCAGATTCTGGAGGAAGGCATAACAGAAGCTGGTGCAATATCATCATTCATTGCCGCAGGAATGGCTCATAGTACCTATGGTAAGAATATGATACCATTTTATATTTATTATTCCATGTTTGGATTTCAGAGAGTGGGGGATTTCATCTGGGCGGCAGCAGACATGCGTGTACGGGGTTTTCTTATTGGAGCTACATCTGGGCGAACCACTCTTGCGGGAGAAGGGCTTCAGCATCAGGACGGTCATAGTCTGCTTGCGGCTTCTGTTGTTCCAAATCTAAAGGCCTACGATCCTGCTTATTCTTATGAACTGGCAGTAATTATACAGGATGGTTTGAAACAAATGTATCACGATGGCAAGGATATCTTCTATTATATTACCGTTCAAAATGAAAACTACTCACATCCAGATATGCCTGAGAACACACAAGAGGGTATAATTAAGGGGTTATATTGTATCCAGGAAGCAAAACCGGATATGCCAAAGGTTAGACTTTTGGGTAGCGGATCGCTACTAAGGGAAGCAAAAGCCGCTGCAGAATTACTTGAAAAGGATTGGAATATAACATCAGAAATCTGGAGTGTAACCAGCTATAGCGAGTTAAGAAAAGAATCTGAAAATATAAGACGATGGAATACTCTTCATCCTAACAAAAAACAAAAAACCTGCTGGTTGAATCAAAATCTAGGTGACTGTAGTTCTCCAATTATTGCAGTATCAGATTATGTAAAACTGGTGTCAGAGCAGATTGCTGCATATACACCGTGTTCATTTAGCGCTTTGGGGACCGACGGATTCGGTCGAAGTGATAATCGAGAATCTTTGCGGGAATTTTTCGAAGTAAATCGATTCTACATTGTGGTATCTGCAATAAATGCATTGTATAGAGAAGGTAAACTTGATCAGTCTGTGGTGTTGAATTCCATAAAAAAATATAAAATTGACACAGAAAAACCAAATCCCCTTGAGGTGTAGTCATTGGGATTAAATTGTAATCGGAGTTTGATTTGATAAAAGAAATTATGCTCCCAAGTCTGGGAGAAGGTATCGACGAGGTGGAGGTCAGCGATGTGCTGGTAAAGCCAAATGACTCATTGAAAATTGATGATATTATTATTGTTCTGGAGTCGGATAAAGCTACTATGGAAATTCCAGCAACTGAATCGGGGAAGATCATCGAAGTATTTGTCAAAGCTGGGGAGAATATTTCCGAAGGGCAAATACTGCTAACTATGGACGTAGCTGATTTAGCGGAATCTGAGGTAAAAAATGATATAAATGAGTCACCTGAAGAGATCAAGCCTGAAGCAGATCCTCAAGTTGTAGATAACTCGAATGATATGTCAGATATTTCAACTCATGAACAAAGCATTACTCCAACAAAACCAATTCAGAGTATTGAGAGATCCTCAATACAAAAACCATTGGCAAGTCCTTCTGTAAGGAAATTTGCCCGGGAATTGGGATGCGAAATAGCCCGTGTCCAGGGAACTGGAATAAAAAACCGCATCACCAGGGAGGATGTTCAGAAATATATTAAATCTATTCTCGTTGGGAATACTCCCGGCGGGACTATACATGAACCACTCCCAGACTTTAGTATCTGGGGAAATATTGAAAAAACTCCTCTAAATAAAATTAGAAGACTCACTGGGGAATACCTCACCCGTTCATGGAATACAATCCCACATGTGACTCAATTTGATAAAACTGATATCACGGATGTAAATGATCTTATAAAACAATTAAAAAATACCTCCATCCAACAGGATACAAAACTTACTTTGCTACCATTTGTGATAAAAGCAATTGTACAATCATTGATGGAATTTCCAGATTTCAATAGTAGTCTCGATCCAGCCAGTAATGAACTGATCTTAAAAAAATATTATAATATTGGCATTGCAGTAGAGACAGCATCCGGATTGGTTGTGCCGGTAATAAAAAATGCCGATAAGAAAAATATTAAGGAATTGAATTTAGAATTATCTGATTTGAGCAATCGGGCCCGTAATCGAAAAATTCAACCGGATGAACTAAAAGGTTCAACATTTACAATAACCAGTCTTGGTGGAATTGGCGGTACTTATTTTAGTCCAATTGTAAACTTACCCGAAGTAGCTATCTTAGGAATCAGCAAATATAATATTGAGCCGGTATTTGATGGTAAGAAATTTATAGCCCGTACAATGCTACCCTATTCATTATCATATGATCATCGTGTTATTGATGGCGCTGCAGCTGCTAGATTCACGCGTTTCATTGCCAGTTTACTAAGCGATATATCGTTAATTAAAGGATTGGATATCATCTAATATGAATAACAAAATTACTACAGAACTCGTTGTTATCGGCGCTGGACCCGGGGGTTATACTGCAGCTTTCAGGGCCGCTGATCTTGGCAAAAAAGTAGTTCTAGTTGACAAAAGTGAAGAATTGGGTGGCGTATGCCTGAATAGGGGATGTATCCCATCTAAAACTTTGCTCCATATATCAAAATCTATGAACGAAGTGGCTGAACTGGCCGGTATGGGGGTAGTTTATCAACAACCCGAAATCGATTATGACAAAGTACGAGTATGGAAAAATAAAGTCATCAAGAAATTAAACTTCGGTATAGAGTCTCTTACAAAAAGAAGAAATATTCAAACAATTAATGGTAAGGCTGCATTCAAATCAGCAAATGAAATAATTGTTGAGTTGGATGATGGTACTCAGATCATACAATTTGATCACTGTATCATTGCCACCGGATCGCGGCCAAATTGGATTCCTTCATTCCCAAAAGCTGATGATGATATCATGGATTCTACCACTGCCCTTGCTTTTGAAAATGTCCCTGGTAAAATGCTGGTTATTGGCGGTGGTTATATTGGGCTAGAGTTGGGTACAGTTTATAGTGCATTTGGCTCTCAAATTTCTGTTGTTGAGTTTATGCCATCACTCCTTCCAGATGCCGATCCTGATATGGTAAAACCCCTTTTCAATAAATTGAAAAAACAATTCAATGAAATTATGCTCTCAACAAAAGTTATTTCCCTCGTAAAATCGAAAGATGGCATAAAGGTCACATTTGAAAAAGATTCAAAACAGTTTAATGATACATTTGATAAAGTTCTTATCTCAGTTGGCCGAAAACCAAACACCGAAAATATTGGTCTATCCCAAATTGGTATCAAGTTGGATGAAAGAGGTTTCATCATTGTAAATGATAAACAGCAAACCAATATACCTGGTATTTATGCAATAGGTGATCTTACTGGTGATCCAATGCTTGCCCATAAAGCCACTGCAGAAGGCAGAATTGCCGCAGAGGTTATTGCCGGAAAACCATCAGCATTTGATCCAGTAGCAATACCAGCGGTGATATATACCGACCCCGAAATCGCCTGGGCGGGATTGACAGAAACAGAATGCAAAACCAATAACATACCATACAAAAAGGCTGAATTTCCCTGGTCCGCAAGTGGAAGAGCATTAGCACTTGGGATTGATGAAGGCAAAACCAAAGTACTTGGAGATCCGGATACTGGCAGAATCATCGGTGTTGGCATAGTAGGTACAGGTGCTGGTGAACTTATCGCTGAAAGTGTTCTCGGTATGGAAATGGCAGCCGATATGGAAGATCTCGGTCTCACTATTCATCCCCATCCCACCCTTTCCGAAACATTGTCAAATGCTGCAGAGGTCTTCACAGGTTCAGTAACCGATATTTAATGATATACTGATTCCACCAATTGATTCATTTGATTTAAGTAGAACTATTCCGACTGATTTAAATCCATAGGTCGTAACTCTCATTGCAGAATTTAAATAATTCTGCTGAATCCTCATTCTGATTTTGATTTAGACCCTCAGTTAATCCACATAATACTAGTGTTCGAAACCGTACAGTGTCCGTAATACAACCGTGCACTGGGTTTTGTTTGTATATATACTAGATTTAGCATAAAATAAATAAAAAAACTATTATACTACTGTTATTATTGATAATAATAAATATTTAATAAAATTTAATTTCAAAAACTGTTTTATGGCACAGACTTTGTCAAGTAATGGTCATGTTTATGAAAAACAATTTTAAAAAGGAAAAAGTTATGTTAAAGCAAGTGTTACTCTCAATATTATTTACTAGCGGACTTATCCTTGCCTCAAACACAGAAAATACAGCAAATCTATGTGACAAAGAGATCACTCAGGACTGCTGGAACTATGATGATACTTATGGATGGGTGTTTCATTTGCCTGTTGTTGACATAACACCTGAAATTGATACCGATAATTGGAGTCATGACAGTGAAAAAGGATGGATATTTAATGCACCGGTTATTCAGATTACTCCAAATAAAGATTCAGAAAAATTAGCCTTCAAAGATGAAAAAGAATAGATAATTCAGGGAAGCGGACTATCGACTAGAAATCATACCAATTTCACAATCTTTTTCATTTCCTTCAGACCCCGGTTTTCCGGGGTCTTCTTTTTTTATAAGATACCACAATTCTTTTAATAATAGATTCTAGAATAAATTGCTTTATCACCCCTGACCAGTAATTAGTTCAGAAAATCCTATAAATAAGTTAGATATAAGTGACAGGGCAGTTGATCGTCGATAATTCTTTTGATCTTATCATGCCAGAAGAACATTCTGGACAAAGGTTTTCGCCAGAGAATTTGACACAGGTGTTTCCTGAGCAGAATTAATTACCTCATTAAGATGTAAATCGTTATCAGTATATTTTGACTTATAAACTGTGAGTCGTTGAATCAGTATATCCCGATCAACTTCTGGATGAAATTGAAATGCCCAAAACGGTTTATTCTTTACCCGGAAAGCGTGACAGCATGAATCCGTATATGCCAGCAATTGGCAGTTTTCAGGGGGTGTTATTGTTCGTTCCTGATGAACCGAAACGGCTAGAAACTGTCTTGGTACTGTGGAAAAAATTGGATCATTATAGACCTCTGTTGATCTGGTGATTTCAATGGTTCCCATTTCATAATCGGAGACATCGCGGATAATATCTCCACCGAGTGCAATGACGGCTAGCTGGAATCCAAAACAGGAAGCAAAAACAGGTATATCTTTTTCAATACAATACAGTAATAATTTCTGTGCATTTAGTATAAACGGAAAGTTTTCGGGTTCAAGAACGCTTGCTTTGCTTGCACCACCAACAAAAATCCCATCATAGCCATTGACAATTTCAGGATGGAAATCAGGATTCTGGAACATATTGAAAACGGATATTTGCTCCATATTCAACCCAGTGTATTTTGAAAAGCTCTGAAGCTCTTCATGGCAGACATGAGATGTTTCTCTAATTTGTAAGAGAAGTGTTTTTAATGAGTGCATTTGATTATCCATAGTTAAAATGAATCATTGCACAAATATGGAGATCCGTGAAGCAAAACTACGTTTTCTTATTAATCATACTATTTTTCAGTGTGGAAAAGGAAATATTCCTGCGATTAGATCTTGATATTGTGGTGATTCTATGGCAAAACTTACTCAAGAAAATTATATATGTGGAAATAAAATGTAATTTCAGAATAGAGATTAATTCGAATTATATAATAGCAGTGCCTGGTACTAAGAATATTAAATAATATTGTTATTATAAAAAAGGCTCCAAAAAAATGGAGCCTTTTTGTTATTGCATATTTGAAAATTAATAGTATTTAACCATTTGCGGTAATTGTAGCAACGAGTTCTTTTAAAACCCGATCTGCGTCATTTATGTCGATTTGGCAGGTACCGGCATTAAAATGACCACCGCCATCATATTTCAACATTAACTCGCCGATGTTTGTATTAGATGTTCGGTTTATGATTGAACCACCAACTGCGAAGACAATATTCTGTTTTTGGAAACCCCACATTTTAACAATTGAGATATTGCATTTTGGATATAATGCATATTTATGGAATCGATTACCAGTATAAAGAATAGATTCATTTGTGAGGTCAATCACAACCAGATTATTGTATACCTTGGAATTCATCTTTATCTGATCTTCAAATTTTACCCGATGGTCTATGTACAATTCAGTTCGTTCTTTTACATCAGGAAGTTCCATAATCTCTTCAATTGTATGGTTTCGGCAAAAATCAATTAACTCCATCATCAACTGATAATTGGAAATTCTGAATTTTTTGAATCTACCAAGACCTGTTCTTGCATCCATAATGTAATTCAGTAGAATCCATTTTTCAGGGAATAATACTTCCTCAACGCTAAATTGACCGGCATCCGCCTTGTCAACGGCATCCATAATATCATCTTTAACATTTGGAAATTTATCCTTACCACCATAATAATCATAAACGACTCTTGCTGCAGAAGGTGCATCAGGATCAATAATATGATTATCCACTTTTCCACCAATTCGAATAGTCTCACTGAGATGATGGTCAAAAGCCAGATACACACCTTTAACATAGGGTAGGTTTGTGGTTATATCATTGGAAGTAATATCTATAATCTCATCCTGCATATCCTTTGGATGAACAAACTTAATTTCATCCACCAGGTCTATTTCTTTTAATAGGATGGCACAAGCCAATCCGTCAAAATCACTCCTGGTGACTAATCTATATTTTTGATTTGAGTTTTCCATATTCCTACTATTTGTTTTTTACTTGGTAAAATATAACCAGAAAATTTACAAAACCATTTATATTAGATTTTATAATGAAAACAGGTCAATTTTATAAAATCCCAGAAAATAATAACCTTTGCATTGATAATAGTTCATCGTTGGCGATATTCAGGAGTCCATTAACTATATTTATTGATGATTTTAAAAGATATAAATATTCATACCACTAAAAGATGTTATTGAAATATTGGATTTCCATGCACAAACATGGAAAATCTTCAATTACAGATCTTTATAGGAGAATCTTTTTATAAATGAGTTAGATGGGACTCCATCAATCTCCATGATAGGGTATATAAAATAATTTGTGGTACCAGTTGACAATGCTTCCAGTTCCAGATCACGGCCGATGGTGAATTCGACACGATGTGGATCAATGGTTCCAAAGTAATAATCAGCTAATTCCGGGTGTTTATCTGCTTCCGAGATATCAACAGGAATCCATCCTTTCTCTGAGTCATAGAAATCTGCCCAGCAATGATAACCGGAGATATCACCTTCATTATTATTTGGGATAGGAAATCCCATATGAAATCTTGCCGGGACGCCGGAAGATCGGGATAACGACATAAAGTAAGAGTGAAAATCTGTACAATTCCCAACCCCAACATCGCAGGCATAATTGGCATCACCACGACCCCAGCCATTTCCAGATAGATAGCTTGATAATGCAACAGGGAATTTTCGGGCGTATTTATCACCTGAAGCTTTTGGTTTTCCATAAGACATCTTGTCCAATACAAAATCGTAAATCTCTCGCATATTCCCATGTGACAGATCGTTTTCATCTAATATGTTTTCAAATTTCTCATTAACCGGCACCATGGATGTTGGCCTGAGGTAATTAGAAAAATCAGATTTTGCCATATCATCCTTCCGCTCCATACGAAGAACATCAAATTGTAAATGTATGGTTTTTGTGGATTCTATTCCACCTTCGAATTCGGCAAGCAAATATGTGTTTTCGTGAGTTTCTTCAGTTTTCAGTTTATATTCTATATCAGAGTCAATATGTAGGTTTTGAATTTTCTGATGTTTACCTGATTGTGGAATTGGCAGCCAAATTCGAGTAGTATTCCCTTCGTTTGGCAATAATTCAACAAGATATGAAAAATGAAATGACCTGCCTTCATGATGGCAGCTGGAAGTTAACATTAGTACTGGAATTAAAATCAGTACGACTTTTTTTAACATTGGGTAATCCTTATTAAAGTTGAAAATCAGTGGTAAATAATATTGATTTTCTCGCCAACTGGCGGTTGGTCAAAGTCAGGTGAAACCCAAGTGATTAAATTTGATGATGAACATGTTTCTAATTATAATAATAATGGAAATCAGAAAAAAGAAAAATATAGTTAAAGTATATTACAATGACTCATTTTAGGTCAAGTCATGCTCTCCGGGAAATTGTCTTTCAAGTTCAATTACTCTACCTTCCAGTAATGCAGAATACTGAGCCATATCCTTCAAATGTTCGTTTAATCTTGATTGTGTCCTTTCCTGCCTAAAAATTACAAATAGCAGGAGAATTGAAGTGATGAGGAATAAAACAGTAGGCGGATAGTATATTCCAACCCAACTTGAAAAGATGTTCAGCAAACTAGGGAATACGGATAAAATGAAGATGGTTGCACCAACGAACATCCAGAAAAAACTCAGTTCGATTGAAAATTGATTTCGCTTTAATTTTATAAATACATAAGTGGTCACAATAATGCCAAATAATGGTAATAAGATTTGCTGGAAAACCATGATTAATATCCACTCCTTTTAAACTGGTGTTTTGTCAGAATTATAATTATGTTATATATGATCAAAACCATATAATTCATGGATGAAAATATACCATCATGCATACCTTTACCATTGAAGCGATTTCGCATTTTTACCGGCACTTCATGAACTACAAAACCACTTAATATCATCTCAACTATAAGATTTGCATCTGGAAACTGCGGGAAGTATGGCATTCGGGCATAATGAGTGAAAACACTACGGTTCAGCACCTGGAATCCTGATGTAGGGTCAAATATTTCCTTGTTGCAGGTAGATTTTATCAGACTGCGAAATATTCTTGTTCCCATCCTTCTGAGAAATGAATGTCTGTATCCTGATTTCTCCATAAATCGTGAACCAATTACAATATCACTCTGTAATTCACGGATGGTGTTTAATAATTTATGCGCCTCAGAAGCGATATGCTGTCCATCGCCGTCAAACTGAATGATATATTGATAATCATGTTCAATAGCATATTTAAAGCCGGTTTTCAGTGCCAGGGCATAACCAATATTAAAGGGATGGACCAGGGATATCACATTTTTTAAATTTCGTAAAAGATATTGTGAATTATCAATTGAACCATCATCAATTATTAATATATCAACGTCAGGTAATTCTTGACGAATTTCTTCAATAACTTTTTTAATATTCTCATATTCATTGTAAACGGGAATAATGACCAGTGTTTTATTATCTGGCTGATATTCTCTTTCTTTCAAATCTTGTTTATTACTCATTGTTTTTTATATGGTCAAATGAAGGAAATATTGTTAATAAAAGCATATCATAATATAACCGTAAGCGAAGTAAATTGTATGACTTGAAATTTTCTCAATGTCTATAAATAATTTTTTTATCCATGATTATCAACCAGAATAGATGGAGTCCATGAGCAATAGGATTCGATCAACAATTTACATATTTTCCCTGATTATTGTTATCATTACCGGATTTGCAGCTTATTCAAATTCGTTTAATAATGAATTTATTTTTGATGATAGGAATACCATTATTGAAAATCCATTCATTCGAAAACTGGATATCACTCAAATATGGAATATGAGTCAAGGCCGTTTTATTGGATTTTTATCATTTGCCTTGAATTTTCATTTTCACAAATTTGAGGTTAGTGGATTTCATATCACAAATTTGTCCATCCACATCCTGAATGCTATGCTGGTTGCCTGGTTGGTTTTGCAGCTATTATCTCTACCTATTTTTAAGGATGATAGATTATTTCAAAACAGGTATATTTTTAGTTTTCTTGCCGCATTGTTGTTTGTCAGCCATCCGGTTCAGATGCAGTCAATCACTTATATTGTCCAGAGGTTTACCTCATTGTCTGCATTATTTTATCTACTCTCATTAAACTTATATCTGAAGGCCAGAAGGGTTCAGTTAATAAAATATACAATTTGGTCAGTAATATTCTTAATATTTTCCGGATTATCCTTATCATTAGCAATACTGACAAAAGAAACTTCCTATACTTATCCACTTATTGTTTTCCTGATTGAAGTCATGCTAATACAACCTAATTGGAGAATAAATCTAAAAAGTAAAAAACATCAATTATTATTGCTTCTAGTCGCCACAATGATTCTATTTGGATTTTTAATATATGACCTTGATGATATTTTTAGACCCAAATATGCCTATGCCCTTGATTCGACAATCACCAGCTATACCTATCTAATTACACAGTTTGGAATCATATTATCGTATATCAAAATGATGTTTCTACCTATAAACCAAATGCTGGATCATGGACGTATTTTACTTTCAACTCCTTTCCAGGCTGGCGTAATTATACCGCTATTTATCAATATTGGAATCCTGTTTGCCGGGATCAAACTTTTCCCAAAATACCGTATACTGTCATTTGGAATTTTCTGGTTCTATATTACATTATCAGTGGAAAGCAGCATAATTCCTATCGAAGATTTGATGGTGGAACATCGATTATACTTACCATCAGTGGGATTTTTTATATTTGTTCTTTTTGCCATCTACTATTTGATGAGAGAGCGATTTATTTATTTACTGGTTATTTTAATGATATGTGCCTCAAGCGGTTTTGCCTATATGACATGGGAAAGAAACCTGGTATGGAGTAATGCTTTTTCTGTCTGGGATGATAATATCAGTAAAGCCCCTGATAACCCAAGACCATACAATAGCAGGGGGATAGAATATAGCAAACGTGGTGATAATGACCTGGCCCTTAAGGATTTCAATCGGGTGCTTGAATTAAATTCAAACTATGTTAATGCTCTTGGAAATCGATCAAAATATTACGAAATGATTGGTGAATTTGAGATGGCTATCAAAGATTATTCACAGGCTATTGATGTTGATAAAAAGAATCTTCACCAATGGTATTCTAAACGAAGCAGACTCTATCATCAATTAAAAAATTACGATGCCGCCGCAGATGATTTATCTCAAGCCATATCTATCAAACCACTCTATCTCCAGTATTATTTGGCGCGGGGAAAAATATATTTTGATATGGGAGATATGATAAATGCCTTGAATAATTTTAGTATGATAATTCAGCTTAACCGCGACTATGCACCAGCTGTTTTCGAAAGGATGAGAGCTCATTTGCATTTGAGGGATTTCGATAAGGCATATGCTGATTATCAGCGATGTTTGGAATTAAGACTTCCTATTTCTGAAGATTATTTGGAATCACTGGCGCAACAATTTGATTCATATTTTGAGGAATTGGATAATAAACCAAATATCATTCTTATCTCAACATATGGTCAGGATATTGGGTTGACGAAATATATGCCTGCACTAAAGGAGTTAATTACAAATTCCGGGGCGTCTTTCGAGAATGCGATTACATCAAGTCCACAATATAACTCAGCATTTCTGAGTATGCTCACAGGTCGATATATCCACAATTTTGAAGATATAAAAATGAGTTATAAAGATATTATTCATGCTGGATATGATGATACAACAATTGCCACCATTATGCAGGATAAAGGGTTTAATACCACCTTCATTGGTGAATATTTTTCAGGATATACAGGATATTTTGACCCAGAAAAAGCACTTGCTCTGCCAGAATTCCCTATTGAATTTCAGGACTCTGATGCGGAACGAAAATTGAAGGGTATTCCACCGGGGTGGAATGACTGGCATGGTTTAGAATTTAAGAATTCCATGAACGAATTGATATTCAATGATAACGGTATCAAAAGTCATTATATTTCTGATCGTGATGTACCAGTATTAAATCGGTATATAGATCGGATAACGGATTACCTGGATAATTCATCCCAGCCATTTTTTATGTGGGTTAATTACATATCACTCCATGATTATTCTGAACCAGACATTAATTACACACCAATTGAAATTGATATTGCTGATTTCATATTTGAGAAAGATTTATCGGACAAACCTGAGTACATACAAAATTTTGTTTCTTCTAATCTGGCTGCCCAACAGTATACAATTGAAAATGTGGAGAAATATTATCAACGACTTGTCCAGTTGACAAAAACGATAGATGATCTGATTGCAGGAATATTAAACAATTTATCAGATGTCGAAAAGGAAAATACATATATAATATATTTATCAGCATCCGGTGGATCTATATCCAGAAGGTTTATGTGGCAGGGTGATCTTGCACCTTATGATGAAAGCATTCGCATCCCGATGATTATTTCCGGCCCAGGAATAGCAGGTGATTCCAGATTTTCACATGTAGTAAATTTGATAGACATATTTCCAACAATTCTTGATATTGCCGAGGTCAATTATCCCTGGAATAATAATGGAAGATCATTAACACCGATATTTAGTGACCCGGGAGTTCCCATATCAAATTGGCGTCATTCAGTGTTATCAGAATTAGGTGAAGTGCTGCAGTATAGATGGGATTCTATGCCGCCAAAATATACTTTGTTCAGATCGACTGACTTTAAATATATCGAATATAACAACGGGACAAAGGAATATTATAATCTCATTGATGATCCGCTGGAATTTGAAAACAGAATTAATGAGTTAACCGATGAGCAAATACGTCAACTTCAAGATGAATTAGAAAAGCAAAAGCAATTAAACAAAATAGATAAAATTTTAAAATAATCAAAATGTCAACAATAAATAAAAATATATCTTTGGTAGGATTGGGAAAACTTGGACTATGTACAGCAAGCTGCATGGCGGCAAGTGGTTATAATGTCCTTGGTTTTGATATTAACAAATCACTGATTTCACAATTAAAAGATCATGTTACTCCTTATGATGAAAAAGATCTTGAAACAGTGTTGGAAAAGGCCGGAGAAAACCTGACGCCATATTATCTTCAGTTTCAAAAAGCAATAGATGAAACGGATATTACTTTTATAATTGTACCAACACCGAGCATGGAGTCTGGCAGTTTCTCAACAAAAATTCTTGAATCTGTGTTGGTTGAATTATCCATGCATTTAAAAAATAGCAATAAAGATTATCATTTAATTGTCGTTGTCTCTACTGTATCACCTGAGACAATTTATTCAAGATTAATTCCGTTAGTTGAATCAAAATCAGGTCGGATATTTAATAAAAATTTTGGAATGTGTTACAATCCTGAATTTATTGCTCTTGGCTCGGTTATCAAAGATTTCTATCATCCTGACATGGTTCTTATTGGTCATGAAAATGAGAGTGATGCCATAAGAATAAAAGAAGTGTATCAAACTGTTTGCAAAAACGATCCAGTTTATTCACTCATGTCAATTAATTCTGCAGAAATTACAAAGATCAGTTTGAATGCATATATAACCATGAAGATAAGTTTTGCTAATACACTGGCAAATCTCTGTTATCAGGTGCCAAAAAGCAATATTGATGATATTACAACTGCACTGGGGGCAGACAGGAGAGTAGGCAGTCGTTTCTTAAAAGGAGGGGCACCCTTTGGTGGACCCTGTTTCCCCAGGGATAGCCGCGCCTTCTCAGAATTCGCCAGGTCAAAACAGGTAATTTCTTATCTTGCTGAAGCAACGGATCAGGTCAATAAATCCCATAGCGATTTTATTCTGGATGTTATCTCTCGGAATATGGGAATGGGGGACGCGGTTGGTGTTTTGGGATTATCCTACAAACACGGTACGCCGGTTATTGAAGAATCCTTTTCGTTGACTTTGATACATGCATTACTTAAATCAAAGCATTCAGTATATGTTTATGACAAATTTGCTATGGATAATGCCAGGGGAATATTTCAGAATACTATCCATTATTCTGAAAATATTGAAAAGTGTCTTTTAAAATGCCAAATGATTATTATCACGACATCCGATAACGAATTTCAAGTATTACCTGAATTACTCGCTAAATCTAAGGGCAAAACGATCATTGATATATGGCGGATTTTTGAAGAAGACAGTTTTGATGGACATACCTATATTGGGATCGGGTCATAGTCATTTAATCTGTTACTGTAGGGAATCTGGCTTTCTTATCAAACTTCAACGACATAAAGTCACGTTGATTTCAAATGTGGTTTAATCTTAATAATTAAACATTCTATATTGATGTTTCCGGTTTATATTTTCTGAACCATCTTTGCAATTTGAAAAATAGATTTGTCGGCATTACCTTTTTTACGAACAAACTAATAAAACCAACCCAAATTATCTTTTTCCAATAATAATTTTTAAAATCAACTTGTTTATTAAACGTTAAATTTATTTGATAATAGAGTCTTATTGCCTTGAATTCCTTAGTATAAATATCTCCGCCAATCAGGTATGTATTCACAATAGTTGGTACATATTTTACCTTATAACCCTGAGAGATGGAATTCATGATAAGATGGAAATCTGCTGCAGGGGCAAAATCCAAATTATATAAGGTGTTTTTAAAGATATCCTTGTGAAAAAATGCCGATTGATGGTTGAAAAAAGGTTTCCAGATTTCACTTACTGGATGGGCTTTTACGACCCGGGAGGAAGTATCGGTATATATAAATTTTGTGTCACCATAAATGATGTGAGAGTCAATATTTGAGTTGAAGAGTTCTTCTATAACTGTATCAGAAATAAATCCATCACCACAATTCATGAAATGGAGAAAATCCCCTGAGGCCATCTTGATCCCAGTATTCATTGCATCATATATACCAAGATCCGGTTGTGATATAAATTTTGAAATCCTGAAGTTGTTTTCCTTGATAATTTCAAGACTTTCATCCGTTGAGCCGCCATCTATAACGATATATTCAAGATTTTCCAATGTTTGAGAGAGAACATTATTTATAGTCTGCTGTAGATTTACAGCATCATTTAATACGACAGTAATAACGGTGATCTTTCGTTGTATGTCAGTTGTCCAGGTTTTGAGATTATTGGGATTATTTACCATTCAAAATAATACGAATTAGATAGTTTGTCATGGCGGATTAGTGGGGGTATCCGATTTAACTCTGTGTACATTGTCCGGATCAGGGGCACATTCCAGCGATATCCAGGATAGAGAAGTGTTGAGAGAAATTTCCTGATTTTCGAAAATGAAATCCCTCGGGAAAATGAAATCTTATTCTTCCCGGTAGATAAACTCAGTGGATGCCGAACTACCGATTTGCTCCCAAGATATCCATCAACAGAATATAATTCTGAAATCTGATTAAAGATTGGCCATAAATCTGATTCTGAAATAATTGGACTATTCTCTGCTAGAAGGGCTGCAGACTCTTCCCAGATATGCCTTTTAAAAATAACATTCTCAAAATAAAGAGTGTGTTGGATTTTACCAGGTGTCAGTCTGGCTATTGATTTTCGATTATAGCGAAATTGAGATGGTGGACAGAGATTTTCAAGGTGATTATTTTCAATTGTGAAAGGGACAGCATTAAACCACATGACATCTTTGAGATATTGAAAAATATATGAAGCCATATTTAGGGCATCCATATTTAAGATTGAACCAGGTCTGATGATATAAATAATTTCCGGTTCTACCAATTGAATTGCAGTTTGGATACCAATCCTCAAATCATTATTCTCACATTCGATTATTTTGACATGATCTGATTTAAATTCAAGAGCCCCATCAGTGAAATTCAATATCACATGTGAATAATTTGGATATTGATGCTGACTATTTATTTTCTCTATCATCGACCAATTTTGAAAATTATTATATATGGGTGTGACTATGAGCACCCGTGGATTTAATTGATTGAATTCCATGTCAGATTTCATGGATTTATACAATCGATTTCCTTCCTCAACAGTTTTTTTGGAAATAATATCATCAAAAATATCTTCATGGATAGATGATGTCACATAATAGAACTCATGTTTCGGTATGGCATAATCATCGTTCAAGTCTTCCAATTTTGATAAACAAATATTCTCGCCACTGATGTCATGAATAATATTTGCGATCATCGGTGTCATTTCCATTCCATAAGAAAGGATTGGGTTGTTTGACTTTTTAGCGGATAGAATGAAATTAGTATTTAGATGACTCAAAGATTTAGAATTGTTAAGATCAACTGTGAAATCATAGTCCTGTAAAGCAGGAACTTTTGCTTTAAGACAATCAGTATCCATTTCAAACCAGGCATCATAAACAGATTCTGATTCGGATAATTGCTTAAAATTGAAATTGTCGCTTTTATTGGAAAGGAGCACCTGGAACAGACCTTTTCTATCTGTATGTTCACCGGGGTCACCAAAATTGGTGGAATATGCTCGCGAAGGATATACAAAATATTTATTGGTAGAAATAAGATATCGAAAAAAAACCTTTTTCCATGAAGTTTCAGGCCACTGACTAACATATCCTGGGAGCATATCATCATTAATTGAATTTGATTCAGAAACCCAATCCATAAAATTTGCCCATTGTTTGTCAGTCCAGATTTCACCCCATGACGAAGGTACCTGCATAAAATAGTTATCACCTCCGTCATCATGAGCATGAAATGGAAGGAATCCGTTTTCGGTTATTCTGTAACTGTAGAGCGAAATTCCAGCAACAATAGGATCGTCTGAGAAATATGCTAATGATCCTATTGCATAATAATAAAAGGCGGGGGATAAAAGTAAATCATCTTCGAGAATAATGACAGAACCATATCTGGAGGATAAGTCTCCACAGGCATAAATATGTTCTTTTAGTCCGAGATTATTATCCCTGGTCAGAATTTCTTTGTTACCATACTTCCATTGGAAATCTGATGCCAGGTTGACGACTTCTGCAGTTGCACCGCCATCAAGGCTGATTACCAAAGGGATATCTTGGGAAGGATATCTGGCTCCGGAAATTGAATTGAGCAGCCGGCGCAGACTCTCAACGCGGTTATATGCCACCACTACGATGGCAGGATTAATTGGTTCTGATGTTTTCATTTATATAATTATGGCTAATAATAATTAACGGAAAATTATAACTGAATACGTATATAAGTCGTATTCGAATTTTTCCAATGTTATAATCTGTTGGCTGAAATGTCATGCTTTCACATTATAAAATAAATCATGGGCGGATTTAATTGAATGCTGATGAACAAGGAAAAACTTCATTTAGAAATAACCTCAAAATACCAATGCTGTCTGTATTAACTTTGCCCACGTTTAACCAATTGAATTAATTATCTAAATCCAAAATTTGAAAATGACAATAATTAAGGAACTAATATCTTGAATCCCTGGGATCTCAATGTAAATCTCCAGGATGTGGTTATGGATTTTCTTTACCTAAGCAGTTTCATCATTGCCGGTACCATTCTTCGTCGCTATGTAAAGTTTTTCCAATCATATCTAGTCCCCAATAATTTTATTGCCGGCGTTTTAGCGCTCATCGTCGGAACTCAATGTCTCGGTTGGGTGGACCTCCATGTAGACAGGCTTATAATTTATGTCTACCATTTACTTGCCCTCACCTTTATAGCTCTGGGATTACGACAGAGTAAATCACTTAGGGGTCGTGGTCCAGTAAGTAAAAGTCTTGCCTCTCTCACAGTTTATGTTTTTCAGGCCGTGAGCGGACTCCTCGTCGCACTTCTGCTGTTTTACACATTCATGCCGGATCTCTTTGTGGGTATCGGTCTCGTTGTCCCTCTTGGATTTGGTATGGGCCCCGGTCTTGCCGCCACCCTGGCTGGCAGTTGGGAAAAACATGGATTCACCGGCGGGGCCCAGGTAGGCCTCACATTCGCAACGATTGGTTATCTTTACGCTTTTTTCCTTGGCATTGCCATGGTAAAATGGGGGATAAAAAGAAATAAAGCTGTTTTTATAAAAAGCATCGATCATATTAGCCGGGAAACACGGATTGGCATTCAGAAAAGAGGATATTTCACATCTGCAGGTAAATTACCCCAATCGACTGAAGCCATTGAGCCGTTGGCTTTTCACATGGCCGCTATTGGATTTGTGTATCTCCTGACGTATTTAGTGGTAAAAGGAATTACTGATTTTTTAATATCTAACGGATTATCAGAATTTGTTCCAACGATATGGAGTTTTCATTTTGTGGTTGGCCTTCTGCTCTCATTGGCTGTGAGAAAAATTTTAGATAAAACAGATAAAGCATACCTTATTGATAATGGTCTTATGACACGGGGTATGGGGTTATTTTTGGATTACCTTGTAGTCGGCGCTATTGCTGGAATCAGTTTTACCATTGTCGGCGAATACTGGCTGCCAATCTTGATCATGACTCTGATCGCCGGACCAGGAACATTACTCATCACTTATTATGCCTGTTACCACGCCTTCTCAGATTATCATTTTGAACGATTTATAACACTATTTGGTGAAATGACTGGTACGGTGAATTCTGCTCTTGTATTGCTGAGGATTGTGGATCCGGAATTTAAATCACCGGTTGCTGAGGATACTGTTGTCGGGGGAGGGATATCTCTGTTTCTGGGATTTCCACTATTGTATGCCTTGAATATCCCTCTGGTTCATTACCATAACAGCATATCCGGTTATTGGGTCACACTTGGGATTATTGTTTTCTACTGGTTGATTCTATTAATATTCTGGCTGAAAACAGGTTACCTAAATTTAAAAGCAGAGGAGAATACGTCAGTTAATCAGACGAATTCGGTTTAGCCAGTAATTTAGGGTTTTCAAGATACTTTATTGCCGCTGCTGCTAGTCTGCCTCCATGATACCCATCTGAAATTCGATGATCAAAAGTACCATTTAATGGCAGCATCGTCCGGATTACAATCTCACCATCCCGTACTACCGGTTTATCTTCTGCTTTGCCAAGAATGATAACTGCTGCCAGATTGGACCCTGGGAAAAGAGCTGCAGTACCACGTGTCAATCCATGAGAGCCAATATTGGTTAAAAGTATTGACCCAAAAGTATCATGTCCCAGTCCCAGGGATTTAATATCAATCCCCAATGTACCGGTGATAAACCGAATTAAGTTGAATATCCAACTGCGAAACGGCCAGGGGATAGAGGCGAGATATTTTTTGGTGTTACCTGATCTATTCATCTTTCCTGCCCGGGTTTTATCGACACGAGCCTGAATTTCGTCAGCAATATCAAAAACAGTTTTCCTATGAGCGTTGCGTATACGAATACTACCCATTTCACCACCGCCACCCATGTTAATGGCTAGCATAACCACTACATCTTCCCGTGGATATAATTTGCCACGCCGCACAAAAGAATTCATTTCAGGTATATCATATCCCAAAGCTCTTCCCAATGCGGATGCAACAAGATGAGTCACAGTGATTCGAATCCCTTTTTCCTTTTGTTCTTCGATAAATTCTAAAGACTTTGTAATGTCAATATCCATGCCGCCATGAGTTCGCCCGTCCCTTGGCGCTGAATAAATAGCAGTGGATAGCTTCCTCCATGTTGTGTTCAATTTATCTGTTTTCACTTGATTGGATTTCCTTGATATTTTGGAGTGTAACTTATATCCGCCATGATGAAATATGGAATTCTCAATTTATTTTTAGAGAACTTGACCTCTATTAATAAATATAGAAGTAAGTGATTAAAGAATAATCAAACAGAGGAAAATAAAAATTAAGAAGACATATTTCTTTGAATTATCATTTGATAAAATTATTTCATTTGCATTGTGTTGGAATTATATAAATTAAACCTTCGTTTATCGCTTCACTTTCTATTTGAATAACACAACAAACTATCCTCTCTAAAGGGGATACAATTAATTTATGAAAAAATATTTTCTAAAGCAATTTGATGGTGAATCATTTCAACTATTTAATACGCCGCATCTGAGTGCATTGGTGATTATCTTTGCGATAATCACAGTGATCTATTTCCTCAAAATAAATAAATCGGACAAATGGCTCGAGCGAATCAGGTATTTACTCATTTTCATAATTCCTTTAAATGAAATATCATGGCATACCTGGATATCTTCACTTGGAGAATGGAGCATCCAGGAAGATTTGCCTCTTCATCTTTGCAGTTTGATGATATGGATGTCACCTCTTTTATTGCTTAAAAAGAATTTTCGAATATATGAGTTTGTATTTTTTCTGGGTATCGGCGGTGCCTTTCAATCTTTAATGACACCAAATCTGACCTATTATAATTTCCCACATTATCGTTTCTTTCAAACCTTTATTGGTCATGGAGGAATATTGATTACGGCTGTATTTATGACCGTGGTTGATGGTTTACGACCTGAGCGAAAATCCGGTATAAGAGTATTTCTCATTGCCAATGTCTATATGATCATTATTTTGTTTGTCAATAAAGTCATTGGTAGCAATTATATGTGGGTATCTGGAAAACCGGAAGCCGCCAGTCTTCTTGATTATCTGGGGCCTTGGCCATACTATATCATTGGGATTGAAGTTATGGCCATCCTGACAATTATCATTCTCAGTATTCCATTTTATCGGGAATGGTCAAAGGCAAAAAAAGTATAAATTCATTCTTTAGGTGGTTATATTTTAGGCTCACATCGAATAATCGATAAATCTCTCAAATAAATAAAAATAATCCATAAATTTCGTCGCCATTAAACGTTTCAATCGGCGTGTAAAAATGGATATCATCACCACAAATTCTACATAAACACATATTTTAATTTCAGTGAGATATATTAATCGTATTACGTATTAACAGTTAATCTGATATTATTCAGGGATTACATATGAAAATTATCCGTCTTTCTATTTTATTGATTTGTTCAAATATATTTGCACAGGATGACCTGTCTTTGATATTTTACTATGATCAAATAATTTCACCCGTGGAAAATGCCAATCAAAAATCACCAGACATGATCACTGATATGGACGGAGTGCTTCACATCACTTGGGTAGAGCAGATAGCCGGTCATAAAAATATCAGGTATTGTAAATCTGAAGACGGGGGTGCCACGTTTACATCGCCGACACAGGTTAACAATCATAATAATAGCATTATCGCGTATAATCAGGCCGGACCCAAAATTAGAATACGTGGGGATGAACTGCTTATAATTTATATGGATAACAGAACGGGTACAACTTCTCCCTATTTAAGCAGATCACTTGATGGTGGAGATAACTGGCTTCAGGAAATTATGGTTAGTGACCAACCCCATCTAAATTTATATCCAGATATTGAAATTGACAGTAGCGGAAATATTCATGTCATCTACTATAATTACAATGCCAATTATTTTATCGAAGATGTACGTTATACATATGCGCCGCCGGGTACGATTGATTTTGTTGCCTCTATTTCAACTGGCCTGGTTAATGATGAAGCTGAACCTTGCGATTGTTGTCAGCCTGATCTTGCCATCTCAGAAAATGATGATTTGTATATTGCTTATAGAAATAATATTAACAATATTCGGGATCATTATTTAGTTGTAAAACCAGTAGGGGATGACTTCTTTTCCGAATCAATTCGAATTTCCACCTATAATGATTTTATTGATTTCTGTCCATCGTCCGGACCATCAATTGCCTTTAATGGAAATACTATTGCTGTCAGTTATATGGTGTATCAAAATCTCAGTTCTTATATAAATTATTCCAGTCTGGATGAATTATCATTTAACAATGAAATAAATGTCCAAATTTCTGATGCGATGCAAAATTACCCTCAATCAATTCTGCATAATAATTTTATCCATTCATCATGGGTTGATTTTAGCAACGGCAGTGCTGATATATATTATGGTGTCAGTGAGATAGGTTCTGGTGAAATTCAAAATGTCCAGAGAGTCCATCAATTTGAAGAGGATAATGGCATAAGTCAGCTGGATCAAAAAATCTTATGGGATAATGAATTTCTATACTGTCTGTGGTCAGATCAAAGAGATGGTCACTTTCAAATATATATTTCTAAAACATCTGCTGACGCATTCGTCCAGGGTGATGTAAACCAGGATGGAGAAATTGATGTTTTGGATATTATTGTCACAGTGAACCTGATTCATCAAAGTGATTACAATGCAATTGCGGATTTAAATGGCGACGGGTTATTAAATGTTTTGGATATCATCCAGCTAATAAATTTAATTTTATTTGATTCGGATCCCCTTGTTGAATAATCTATTTACCAAATTATATATAATCAGGATATAGTTAACAGTTATGCCAATGGGAAGCAGGTAAATTAACGATGTACATTTTCGATTTTATTTGACAATTGAATTTATACAAATATACATTATTACAAATTGACCAGAACAAAAAATTGATGAAAAAAAATAGGACTTTATGAAATTCAGTGAACTGAATCTTCCTTCAAATATTCTCAAATCGCTCCATAGAATGGGGTTTGAGGATATGACTCCAATTCAGGAGGCCACATATCCCATTATTTCTGCAGGGCAGGATTTATGTGCTTTGGCAGAGACTGGCTCCGGTAAAACAGCTGCCTGTGTTATACCATTGATACAGAAGATCGATACATCTCAAAATACTATCCAGGGTCTGGTCATTGTGCCTACCCGTGAATTATGTCTACAGTATGTGACGGATATTCAGCGAATTGCTGAAAAGACGGACCTGGCGCCATTTGCCATTTATGGTGGATTCAGCCGGCATATACAAATTGCCAAATTACAGCATGGTGTTCATATCCTGGTTGCTACACCGGGTCGACTCATTGACCTACTGTACGAAGGTCATGTTGAACTTTCAAATGTAAAATGTGCCATCCTTGATGAGGCCGATGAACTATTACAGGAGGGATTTTTCAGTGAGATAAAACTCCTACTGTCCTGCATCATCCAGGATCATCAGACCATCCTTTTTTCTGCAACGATGGCTGATAACATAAAAGAACTGGCTCATGAATGTTTGCACGATCCAAAACATATTTCGCTTGTAAAAAATAGAGCTGCTCCTGTCAGTATAGAACATTGTTTTTATTATCTTCATCCAAAGGATAAAGAATCAAAGCTATTACAATTTATAAAGGAGGAAAATATTAACCAGGCGATCATATTTTGCAATGCTCGTCATCTTGTCGATAAACTGCATCGTACTCTCCGCGACACCATTAAATACGTAGATTTTATCCATGGCGGGATTCCCCAGGAAAGACGTACTTCAATTATTAGAAAATTCAGGAAAAAGGATATACAATATTTAATCGCTACGGATGTTGCCGGCAGAGGTCTTGATTTTTCGCATGTATCTCACATCATCAATTGGGATTTCCCCGGAGGTTCTGAGCAATATACCCATCGCACCGGAAGAGCAGGGCGTATGGGCCGGAAAGGTAAAGCCGTAACTTTTGTTACTAATAGAGACAAATCAGGTTTTACAAAGCTGATCCGAGCCAAAAAAATTACCCCTGTTTGGATTGGTAATGATCCAACCTCAGGCAGCAGTCATACTTCAAATGACCAGCAATCAAAACCCGCCAAAAAGAAACGACCCTTCAACCGAAATCGTAACAGAAATCGAAAAGATTAATAATAGCAATAGTTACATAATTATATATCAATTATTAGTTGAAGTGTGATTTCAATGATTTTATGGAGATAAGTTGAAACAGAAATTTTTGAATGATCTAGGTTTTGTTTTTAAAATTTCCAAAAGTAACAATGTGCAGATAACTCATCATGGCAAACTGGCAACCACATTACGTGGAAGTAAAGCTGTTTCTTTTATTGAGAATATGAGTGGGACAGATTTTATTGATCAACAGCAATTGATGGCAAGACTTACGGGGAACTATAAACGGGGTAATGAGAAAACGGCAAAAACTCATCCCAGGAATAGGTGACCAATTTAAATAAAATAGAGATAACACTTCATCGATCTCTGAAAGTATAAAAGATTGAGGTGAACTTTGGGTAAACAAACCACCTCACTTATACAGATATAATTATTGATGGAGTAAAATCAAATATATCCTTAATATAGTGGTGCAATTTCACATAGAGAAATTGTTAATACTAATTTTGATTTATTATAAATAAATTCAACGGGACAAAACTCTGATGGACAAAATACTTAAAATACCAGCAGTTTTTTTACTTATATACTTATTATTACTTTCCATTTCATTTACCCAGGATCATTGGGAAACCGCAATATATTCAGACGATAATTGGAACTATGATCTCCCGGACAATGAGCCGCATTATAGTTGGAGATTACTTTCCTTTAATGATTCAAACTGGGATAATGGGCCAGGAGGATTTGGTTATTCCGATGGTGATGATCAGACAATAGTAAATCAGACAATATCGGTTTACCTCCGACGAGCCTTCAATATCGAGGACAAAGATAAATTGGTCGAAGCCATATTTCATGCTGATTATGATGATGGTTTCATTGCCTATTTAAATGGTACTGAGTTTGCCCGCTCAGCAAATCTTGGCAATTTTGGATCATTTATCCCCTATAATGAGGGAACCGACTGGGATCATGAAGCCCAAATGTATCAAGGCGGTGAACCTGAGGCATTTACATTGGACTCAGATTCGCTAGAAGAATTGCTGGAAAATGGACAAAATATCCTCGCCATTCAGGTCCATAATGTCAGTATAACATCTTCAGATTTATCCAGCAATTTTTTTCTAACATTTGGTATAAGCGATGAATCAAGTTTTTATGGCCCACCGCCGGATTGGTTTACAACTCCGGTCACTTATGATTCCTCTCATCTACCCATTGTTATAATCGACACTGAAGGTCAGGAGATTGTCAGTCAATATAAAATTACTGCCCAAATGGGCATTATATCCAATGGACCTGGTGAGTTAAATTATCTTTCAGACCCGTTTAATCATTATGAAGGTCAGATCGGTATTGAGATTCGGGGATCGTCTTCACAGATGTTTCCCAAAAAACAATATGCCGTTGAAACCAGGGATGGTACCGGGGAGAATTTGAATTTCCCCCTTCTTGATTTGCCATCAGAAAATGACTGGATCCTTTATGCCCCTTATAGTGATAAGTCATTAATACGTAATGTGCTTTCATATAAGCTAGCTCGTGATACTGGCAGATACGCCAGCCGCAGTGAATTTTGTGAAGTATATATAAATGGTGATTATAAAGGTTTGTATGTGTTGATGGAGAAGATTAAACGGGATAATAACCGGGTGGATATTTCGAGTATTGATCCTGACGATATTGCAGGGGATAGTCTTACCGGCGGTTATATTGTCAAAGTAGATAAATGGGAAGGTGAAAATAATCAGGGATGGTATTCACCAATCCAATACCAATACCATGACCCTACTTTTATTCAGTATCATTATCCAAAACCTGATAATCTGGTTAACGAGCAAATGACATATATCCAAAATTATATGAATGGTTTTGAAGCTCTCATGGCAAGCAATCAATATGACGACCCTGAAACCGGTTATTATAATGTTATCAATTTAAATTCGTTTATCCATGTGGCGTTGATGAATGAGATATCAAGAAATGTCGATGGTTATCGCCTCAGCGCATTTATGTACAAGGATAGAGACAGCATTGACGGCAGGCTGACGATGGGTCCCATTTGGGATTATAATTTGGCTTTTGGTAATGCGGATTATTATGATGGGGCAAATCCTGAAGGATGGCAAATCGAATTTGAAAATGACTGGGACCAATTTGCAAACCCTTTTTGGTGGATGCGTGCCTGGCAGGATACCACTTTCCGGAATACTTTTAATTATCAATGGCAGACCTTGAGACAGACTGTTTTTTCTGATGCATATATTTTGAGTGAGATAGACTCACTGGTAAATATTATTGGTGATGCCAGTATAAGAAATTTCCAGAGATGGCCCATATTGGATCAATATGTGTGGCCAAATGCCTATATTGGAAATACATACGAAAATGAGATAATATATTTGAAGGATTGGATATTAAATCGGATGACCTGGATTGACAGTCAAACACAGGTTGATCCTGGACAATGGTTGCTGCCCGAATTGGTAATAAATGAATTCCTCGCGATTAATAACACAACTATAAGCGATGAACTTGATGAATATGATGATTGGCTCGAAATTTATAACTATGGAGCAGAATCTATAGATATTGGGGGAATGCATCTCTCTGATGATCTTTCTAACTTAAGTAAATATCAAATACCGGAGGGCGATCCTTCAACAATCATCCCAGGTGGTGGATTCCTGTTGGTTTGGTGTGATAATGATGGCGAGCAGGGCGCACTTCATACCACATTCAATCTGGGTAGTGGGGGTGATGATGTGGTGCTGGTTAAAAATGACGGATTTACAATCATCGATTCCTATTCATTTGGTCTACAAACAGAAGATATCTCAAAAGGCCGAGTCGAGGATGGGGCAGAGGACTGGGTATTTTTTGTCAATCCTTCACCAGGTCTTACAAATAGTTCCGGTGAATGTCTACCCGGAGATGTGACAGGAGACGGGGCATTGGATGTTCTTGATATTGTCATGATTGTCAACTGTATCCTTGATAATACAGGTGAATGCAATTGTGCTGATCTTGATAATAGTGGTGATTTGGATATCTTAGATCTGGTTCTGATAATAAATTTAATTCTGGATTGAAAAATTCAACTCAAAATATAGCGATGGTTAAAATGTTATAAACAAACAGTCACACAACTCATTATTCCGCGCCAATTAATCTGACAAATAGATATTTCTCGCTTCATCTTCCCATAAAAATACTAGAACTCATCGATAATTTTTAAATAATTAAAATAATTTAATTCTTTTTTTAAGACCAATAAACTTCTGAAAACGTTATTGAAATTTTATATCAAATACAACATTTATCGACGGTAATTATATCAGAGTGGATACATCAGCAGATTCCTGATTATCGTTGAATCACCCAATAATATCCCATCAATTTTGTATTAATAATTTATTAATCCGTAATAAATAGTATTATGTATTGCACGGTACTATCTAATAGCTATATATTTGTTATACATTGTTAATGGATAATTATGAAAATTGAAAATACAAAAGCACAAATGAGAAAGGGAGTACTTGAGTACTGTATCCTTTCTATACTAAAAAATAAAGAAGCATATCCATCGGATATTCTTGGATTACTAAAAGACGCAAATTTGATTGTGGTGGAGGGAACGATATATCCCTTACTGACCAGATTAAAAAATGCGGAGTTACTTTCCTACCGCTGGGAGGAGTCTACATCTGGCCCGCCGAGGAAATACTACGATATCACAAACGAAGGCAAAACCTTCCTGTCTGATCTTGATCAGACCTGGGCAGATCTTGTCAAAGCCGTTAAACTAACAACAAAAAAATCATAGAGCCATGAATAAAACAGAAACAATCAATTTAGGCGGTATCATTTTTCACATTGAAGAAGATGCCTTTGCACAATTACAATCCTATATAACTTCAATAAAGAAACACTTTTCAGATACAGACAGCGCTGAAGAAATCGCTACTGATATAGAAGCTAGAATCGCTGAGATTCTTCAGGAAAAGAAAGTCAGTATCGTCACAAAAGAACATCTTGATGAAATCGTAAAAATCATGGGACAACCTGAAGATTACGGCGACGATGAATCTTCTGATGAACAGGATGATATGAATTTTACTAAAAAGAAAAAAATCAAAAAACGCTTTTATCGTCATCCTGAGGATAAACTTCTTGGCGGTGTAACTACCGGTTTGGGTGTTTATTTTAATATTGATCCGATATTAATACGTATTGCATTTATTCTGACACTCTTTTTAGGCGGTTTTGGTCTACTTGCCTACCTCGTTTTATGGCTTGTTGTACCAGAAGCAGATTCAGCATCTGATTATTTGAAAATGAAGGGCGAACCCATAACTGCTGAAAGCATTGGAAAGACATTTACCTCCAAAGTTGAAAACGTCGTCTCGCAGGCAAATGGAAATATGCTAAAATCATTCATACAGACAATTGGCAATATCATTACCTTCATTTTTGAAATTACTATAAAAATAATTAAGAAATTACTTTTTGTTTTAAAGCCAATTTTAGGAATTGTTTTACTCCTTTTTGGATTGTTTCTCACGATTGGTTCAACATTTCTAATTTTGGCTTTTTCTGGTAGATTTGGAGTCAGTCAGGAATTTTTGATTCAGATTCATACTTTGAACTCACTGTATAACAATTTTCCGATACATGAATCTGTTATCTTTATTGCTGTAATCCTTTTTGTGGGGATTCCAATATTTCAACTTATATACCTTGGGCTAAGATTCCTCCTGGGTCTTGCCAAACAGGCAAATTTTGTTGTTGGATTCTTGACCAGTATCTGGGTGTTGGCTTTGATATCTGTAGTTGCTTTTACAGTATTTGGATTGTCGCAATTTTCAGAACAGGCTCAAAAAATCGAAACGGTTGATCTAAACGTCATCAAATCAGATACTTTGAATGTAGAGCTAAACGATCATCCTGATTTTTTCTGGGACGATGGCAAGGTTCGATTCAGAGAATCTATTGAAGGTAATCAAACATTGATATCAGATGTTAGTTTAGAGATTAGACAATCATCAGATAACAACTTTCATCTGGAATTTATAAAAAAGGCCAACGCGGATAACTATATCAGGGCTAAAGAAATCGCTGAAGACATAAACTACGAATTTGATATTTCAAAGGAGTCCCTGTCGCTTGATCAGTATTTTTCATATCCATCATATGATTCTTACAAATTTCAGGAAATTGAGTTAGTTCTATACGTCCCGGAAGGGAAGTCAGTTTTTCTTGATGAAAGTCTAAAATATTATATCGATGATATGGGCTCAAATCATAGTTATTATCAAATCCGGTATTCTGTTGGTCGCGTCTGGACGATGCGATCCGGCGGTTTGCACAAAGACTAAAACGGCGATGATTTTTAGTATGCCAGTCACAATGTGTTTAAGATCAGAAAAATCATCAAAATTGCATGAGAGTAGGAAAGTAAAATGATAAGAAACTATTTATACACCACCTTGCAAACATTGTATAAAAACAGAATCATGTTGTTTGTTAACTTCATGGGACTGCTCATGAGTCTGTCCATATGCATGGCGTCGATCATATATATAAAAGGTCACCATAGCAATGATAACTTTTATGGTGAAAGAAACACTGCTGATATCAAAAAATATTCTAATGATAATGGAATCTTATTTTCGCCGATAAATAGATATTCTTCAAATCCACGATTAGTGACTCCAAATTATTGCAGCAAATGTCTAATAATTGAGCCCAAATTGAAAAAGGAAAATATTTCTAAAAATAAATCTTTATTCATGATACTTGGTGCAATTAACAATCTTGGTCTGCATACAAATGAAGAGGAGTTTCAAAATCCACATCAAAGCATGGTTAGATTAAATTCACCTCCTTACCCACAATTACCAATAATGAATTATGCTGTTTTTAACCTGCCTGATTTTGCCGATTTTAACCGAAACTCACAGCCAAACATCGAAATTAGACTGTAATTATTTTTATGGAATTGAATTGACAAAATCCTCATTCTATTTTGATTTAATCCTTATTGATAAATAAAACTTCTGTGTAAGCTGCCAACTCATTTTCTATTCTAAATGAGTGATTATATTGTTGCAATTTAAGTATCCAATTTAATCATGAAAGAGTAGATTATGACCCAAAAACACTTTCCAAAATTACACAGTCCATTTATTATTTTGTTTTTCCTCCTGTTGACGATTGCATCTGCTCAATGGTCGACAAACCCAGGAAATCCTCTTACTCTAGGAATCGGCATTGCGCCGCAGGTTCAGGCAACTGCAGATGGTGATGTCTATATTGCCTGGCTGACAGAGCCCAATTATCAGGTCTATCTGCAGCATCTTAATCCTGATGGAGAGATAATGTGGGAGCAGAATGGTAAGCTCATTAGTGATTTTCCCAATTCATCATGGATAGCAGTATTTCATTTAAATCTTGCAGTAGATCATGATGGTAACGCCATTATCACAACTGTGGATACAAGGGCAGGGGACTGGGAAGTTTTTGTCTGGAAAGTAGCTCCCGATGGTACCTTCTTATGGAATGAGGATGGCCTGCAATTATCATCATCCGGTACTGGAAATACAGCACCGCGATTGACTGTCCTGCCGGATAATTCTGTTGTAGTCACCTGGAATCAGGCATTCGCTGATATAAAAATGCAGAGGATCTCACCTGAAGGGGAATTACTCTGGGGAGATAATGGGATTCAGCTGTCAGATCCGTCCGGTTCATTGATGACACCGCTGCCAATGATTACTGCAGATGATCTCATCCTTGTTCAATGGATCAAACAGTCCGGTGGATGGCCGCCAATCAGCGAGCTAACAAATCAAAAATTCGATTTTGACGGTAATGCCATATGGCCCAGCCCATTAGTTGTTGCAGGTCCAGTATCTTTTCCCATGGGAAATTGGTCACAGAAAACTGTTGCAGACAATAGCGGTGGGGCATTTTCGTCATGGACTGAAATGTCCGGGACGGCCCAGTCTGCAAAAGTTCGCCATATAACCAGTGATGGGCAAAATGGGTGGGCAGAGATCGATTTATCGACGGCATCTGGAAATTTTAGAACCAATCCCAAAATTGTAGTGTCTGATGACAGCCAGGAGTTAATGGCAGTTTGGACAGAGTCCGATGGGGGACAATCAAATCATGGAATATCAGCGCAGCGATTATCTCAAAGCGGAGATAGATTATGGGGCAATACGGGTTTCCCTGCTGTACCCTTAGGACCAAATAATACTTTTCTTGATCTTTCTGCATCTGGAATCGATGAAGACATCATAGCTGTTTATATCCAGCAGGCTTCGTTTTCAAATAATGATGTTTTTGCCTTCAGATTAAATGCCAGTGGTGAGTTTACGTGGGATAATCAGACTTACCAATTGACCATATCAAATAACTCAAAAACTGATCTGACCATTGTGAAAGGTCCCGGCTGTAATGTGGCAGTTTGGTCTGAGGACGGAACAATAACCGCCCATTGTTTACGCAATGACGGCACTCTTGGTGCACCCATCATCGAAGAAAACTGTCTCGCCGATGGTGACATCAATTTTGATGGGGATTTAAATATACTTGATATTGTTTCGATTGTTAATTTTATCATTGGCAACTCAACCCCAACAGACGATCAGGTTTGTGCGGCGGATATAAACGAAGATGGCAGTATCGATATTCTTGATATCGTTCAAATACTTAATATCATATTATGACCAGAATTGGAAACCATTAATATGGTTAGTAGCCCATGAGTTAAGTCATGGCTTACAGATAAAGTACAACTCAGTGGGAAAGTGTAAACTGTCAATCGATTGAGGTAAATTCTGCAAAAAGATTGCTAGCTTCAATTAGTTTTGATAATGGAGTAAATTCGCAAACCTCTGCATAGTCTTTCCATAATTTTAATACTACTGGGTTTGAATGAGCTGTCTCTATAGCTTTTTGTGATTTCCATTCAAATATCTCAATAATATTTCCTTCCTGTGATTTCATCGTAATTGAAGGTCTATTAGTAACAAGCCCCTCGTTTTGTAGTTTTTTCACATGATCCTCCATCAGCAAATCAAGTGCTTTCTCTTTGCCAGGTTTTGGCTTGTATGAGGCAATTACAATGATTCCCAAATCTGCTCCTTTCCTTTATTCAACAAATATTCCCAATTTAGGGACAATTTTCGTCAACGATCCAATATGGATTTCCTTCTAAATCATTGAAGCCACCATACCAAAATCCATCCTTTTTATCATATGATGGCCCAAAAGTAATATTGCTTCCTTTTTCTTTTAAATACTCAAAGAATTTTGACACATTTTTGACTTCGAATTGAAGAACGACTGTATTATTTTTTCTCTCTGACGGAAATACACCCATCTCTTTTGAGTCTGCAATACCAAGCAATATACCTTGTGAATTTTTGAGATTACAATAATGGTAGTGATCCTCTACTAAATGGACTATGGTAAAATCAAGTACGTCAACATACCAATCAATCATTGCTTTAAAATTATCAGCAAAAATTACCGGTTCTCTTACACCGATTTTCATATTGGTATCCTTTTGGTAATTGTGTAAAGTTGATTTCTGTAATTACTATACAGTTCAGTTTTTATAATGTTAGTAATATGGATTCCCCAATATCAAGATTGAATTATTTGCATGGAAATTTTTCAATCTGAACAACTGAGTTATTTCAAATGGACATTATGAGATTAAGTAAGTAAACCCTTTTGATGCATGGCTCTGGCGTATAAATACAAACCGAGGGCAATCACAAAAATGATCCCAGTGAAAATAAGGCCTAAGGCACCGCCCATTACTTCCATACCGTTTGAGAGTATATAGTTTTGAAATGTTGTAACAATTACAGAAATCACTGATGCCAAAAATATCCATTCTGAAGCACTCTTCTTCAATAATAATAATATTGCACCCACAACACCACCCCATACACCAATAGCCCAGGAGGCAACTGCCCATGATGGAATAGCATAGAAAAATTCCAGCTGCTCTGGAGTAAATGAGCTCAAATAGCTTTCGTTTTTTGTTTGAGTCATTAAATAATCAAAGGCACCCATAGAACTCCATAATAATCCGCCAATGCCGATTACCCAAAGATGCCATGGTGTTTTATTCGCTGTTTCTTGTTGTGATTCAACCATTGTTTCTCCTGGTGTTTTGATTTCTGATTAAAGGATAATAATAGTTCAAAATTGTGATTAATTAATTGTCACATTTTGCAATTCTTCTTATCAAAAATTTAAGAAATTTATTGCTAACCAACAATTGATTATCAATTTTATCTCTCTTACTCATTATCCTCCTGTTTATGTTAAGTCCATTTTTTATACTATTTTGAAATATATCAACACAAAGTCTTTCATTAATTTTAACTAAAATATTTCCAGATGATTTTGACACGACGCATTAAGTTATCTAGTTTATAATACTTTAATAGAAAAATAATTCACAATTTGTTCTTATTGATATCTTTTTGGTAATGGAATTCCAACTTTAAGTTATGTATCAATATTATACTGAAATAACAATACAAAAAGCCTTTTCGAAATGAACCAAAAACAAATCAAAAAATTTGAATCAAAATTAATTTCTGCAACTGATGATGAGAAACTTGTGCATTTAGATTCTCTTGCGTTCGCATTACGTCATTCAGATACGAGCCGCGCCCAAAAATATGGAAGTGAATTGTTAGAATTGGCCATAAAATTAAATCATCCAAAATCAAAATCAAAAGCCTATAGACATTTGGGTGCTGCACATTACCTCAATGGTGAGTATTTTGAGACTATTAAAAACTTTGAAAGTAGTTTAAAGATTGAAAGAAATTTATTGAATGATGAAGGAGTTTCAGCTGGCTTAAATAATTTGGCGATAATATTTTCTAAAATTGGAAATAAACAAAAATCTCTCAATTATTATTTAAATGCTCTTGATCTATTCATAAAGACTGGAAATGTTGACGGACAAGCAGCATGTACATCAAATATAGGATTATTATATAGCGAATTAAATGATTTCAAGAATGCAAAAACCTACTATAAAAGGGCACTTGCACAAGCCGAAAAACATGAATACCAGTATGGAATAGCAACTACCGAATTAAATCTTGGTGAATTATTAGTTCAAGAGGATGATTATGAGGAAGCACTAAAACTTTTTAAGAATTCCCTTAAAAAATCACAAAAGCAAGATAGTCATATGTTGACAATAAGTATTCTAATAAACATTTCAGTTGCATATAGCAAACAGAAAAAGTTTGATGAAGCTCTTATGTATATGACCAAAGCTTATAGAATTAGTGACGAATATGATCATAAGGAAAAAAAGGCGGTGACATTATGTAGCCTCTCCAAAATTTATACTCATCTTGGAAAGTATAGTGAGGCGTTAGACCATAATACAAAAGCAAATGACCTTTCAAATCAATTAGATTCTCCTAATTTAAAACGACAAGTATTCGAATCCTTTTCAATAATTTATGAAAAACTAGTTGATTTTGAGAATGCACTCAAATATTATAAACTCTTTACTGAACTTGAGAAAAAATATTTTGGTGAGAAAACCAAACTTGAAATATCTCAAATACATTCCAATAATAAATTTGAAAAAATTGAGGAAGAAACTAGAAATCTTAAAGTACGGCACAAAGAAGTGACGAAGTCAGAAAAAGCCTACAAGAAGTTGTTTAATGATGGATCAGATGCAATATATATTCAGGACAATGAAGGTAAGTTTATTGATGTGAATAACCGAGTCATTGAAATGCATGGTTTTGCCAAAGAACATTTTATATCAAAAACATTTGCTGATCTTGCCGCTCCAGGTCGAAATGAAATTGCAAATTTGGAAATGTATTTTCAAAAAGCGTCTGCTGGTGAACCGCAGCAATTTGAATTTTGGAGCATACGCAAAAATGGGGCTGTCTTTTCAATTGAGTTGCGAGTAAGTATTGGTGATTATTTTGGAAAAGAAGTCCTAATTGTATATGCGAGAGACATAACTAAACGAAGAGAGATTGAAAAAGAGAAAAAAATATTAGAAGCAAGAGTTGTTCACACAAAGAAACTGGAATCAATAGGAATTCTTGCCAGTGGGGTTGCTCATGAAATTAATAACCCCCTTACAGCAGTGATTAATTATGCAGAATTGATAATGGCAAATGAAACATTATCACCTCGAATGAATCAGTGGATTGATGGAATACTTACTGGTGGTTACAGAGTATCTGAAATTGTTAAAAACTTATTGTCTTTCTCAAAAATGGAACTTGAAGTCTTTGAGGCTATTGACATAAAAATATTAGTTAAGAATGCGATAGATCTGGTGGGCTCAAATCTTAGAGATGATGAAATAAATTTTAATTTTGATGCCAGTGAAGGGGAGGCCTCAATTCTTTGTCAAAAAGGTCAGTTACAACAAGTTTTTATGAATATCTTGTTAAACTCTCAAGATTCTCTGAACCGTAAAGAAAATGATATTGGAAAATTTCAAAAAAATATAGAAATTTCGATTTGCCCGTTTAATTACAATGATGTTATGATGCAAAGAATATCAATAGAAGATAATGGAACTGGTATAGATCCGCAAATCCATGATATAATCTACGATCCATTTTTTACAACAAAGTCCACAAATAAAGGAATGGGAATGGGATTATCAATTTCATATGGCATTGTAAGAGAACATGGGGGACAAATTTCATTTGAAACACATTTTGGAGAATGGACTCGTTTTCATCTGGACATCCCTTTAGATAAACACAAAATCAGTTAATATTTATATATATGGTTTTCCTATTATAAATGTACGTCAAATTTATGCACCATCACCAATAGAAGAGATAGATTTTTCAGATCAATGAAATTTTTGAAATTAGAGTATAATACAATATTTATTACTGATACAGCATTTTACAGGAATAACCATTATCATAAAATGATCGATAGAATTGATACATTGAATTTTGATAAAATATCAGAAATTGTAAAAGAATTATATTGAGTTATCTTCCGCTATTGAGTTATTTCCATTTGAAAAGAAAAATTTATAATATGAATACTCTTCATGACCTCATAGAAATTTTGTTGGGGGAAAACTAATAATGGTAGTCCATATAATTTTGTATATATCTAATCAGAAGATAAGCACTGAATTTTACAGATCAGTACTTGAAATAGCCCCCAGTTTAGATGTCCCGGGGATGACTGAATTTGAACTCCCAGGTGGAACGATGTTGGGGTTAATGCCTGAGAAGGGGATAAAATCATTGCTGGGGGAGACAATACCTGATCCAGCTCGGGGCCACAGTATTCCCAGGGCAGAATTGTACCTGGAAGTTGATGATGCCAGTGGCTATCACAAACGAGTACTGGATAATGGTGGGAAAGAGTGCTCGCCGTTATTAGTTCGCGATTGGGGATCCAAAGTGGCGTATTCGATGGATTTGGATGGCCATATATTGGCATTTTCTCAAAAAGTACAATAGCTCTACCTAATAAAATCTGGTGTCTGATAAACACCTATCATCTGTGTCAGAATAATCCCGAAATACTTATACTCAATGCATGCATGCATCCAAAATACTGCAATTTTATGGCTATGACATTCGTCTCAAATATTAATGCAAAGGCTATAGAGGCCAGGATGTGTTGGAATTAGGTTAACGATTTGATAAAAAACCGTTTTTAATGAGGATAAGTTTATGAAAAAAAACTGGATGAAGTATTCAATTAGTGCCAGATTAATTATCATTGGTCTTTTGGTTTTGATCTTACTTATCCCATCTTTTATGATTCAATCATTGATTAGTGAAAGACAATCCCGAAGGGATGCAGCTGTTGCTGAGGTCAATGAAAAATGGGGTCAGACGCAAACAATAACAGGACCCATACTATCTATTCCATTTACAACTTATATTATCCTTGACGAGGGCAAAACGTCTTCGAAAATAATGTATGCCCATGTTCTGCCTGATAAACTTAATATCAGTGGCACAATTCTACCTGAAATTAGAAATAGGGGTATTTATGATGTTGTGCTGTATAATAGTCAATTGTTGATTGAAGGAAGTATTATAATCCCCGCGCTTGATGACCTAAAGATTAATCCGGATGAAGTTATTTGGAAGGATGCCTTTATATCAGTTGGAATTACGGATATGAAAGGAATTAAAGAACTTGTCACATTTGAAATTGATTCCAATGATTACCTGGCAAATTCGGGAATTGAAACAAATAATGTTGTCGAGTCAGGTGTCAGTAAAATAATTGACGGGATCAAAGCAAAACGGGAATTCACTTTTTCATTTAAATTGGATATTAATGGCAGTGGTGGATTGAAGTTTACACCCACAGGAAAAGAGACTAATGTGTCAATTTCTTCAAATTGGATCAATCCAAGTTTTATGGGTCGTTTTTTACCAAATGAACATGATATAACAGCTGAAGGATTTTCGGCAAATTGGCAAGTCCTTCATTTGAATCGAAATTTTCCTCAAAAATGGATAGGCAGTAGATATAAGGTAGAGAATTATTCATTTGGTGTGGATTTAATTGTCCCTGTAAACGAATATCAAAAAAACATGCGAACGGTAAAATACGCCTTTATGTTTATTGGTTTAACTTTTCTTTCATTTTTTATGATCGAACTTTTGAATAAAAAGGTCATGCATCCTATCCAATATTTGCTCATTGGTTTTTCACTCCTTGTTTTTTATGCCTTATTGCTGTCAATTTCAGAGCATATATTGTTCAAATATGCCTATTTGATTTCCTGTCTGGCGACAATTTTATTAATCTCAACCTACACCATTAGTGTTTTAAGGAGTAAGCTGCAAACCGGGATAATATTTACGATACTGGTTCTCTTATATATATACTTATACATATTAATTCAGCTTCAAGATTTTGCATTATTGGTGGGAGCGACAGGATTATTTGTCATTCTAAGTCTGGTCATGTATTTAACAAGAAAAATCGACTGGTTTTCTATGTTGGATATCAAAGAGATCGAAAATGAAAATCAGATTTAAATTGAATGTTACTCCTTGCAATCAAACAGTAACATATAGTGTGATTATATCCATAAGGCGATATTGTTACTGTCAGCCTGATTAAAGAGTTGTATTACAAGTTTTCGCCGATGACAAATTTCGAAGACAAGTAGTTATGGAAATATATGACAGCAATTAATTATTTTTATATGGTTTATGAATATACATTAATCAAATAATTAGTACTGGATTTTGAGCGTCAAAGTACATATGAAATCGTGTGGAAAGTAATTTGCAAAGGTATGCGCTTTAAAGTATCAATGTAATATGAAGTATCGTTTATAATGGGTTAATCTTAATTTGCACGTAATTAGAGATCCTTGTTATTTGATTTTTGTCGACATCATTTCCTGAGGGAAATAAAAAAGGGAGCCCGAAAGCTCCCTTTTTTATTAGAATGCAGTTTTTTATTTAATTAGCAGTATTTTCTGAGTTTTTGTGAAATCACCAGCTTGCATCTTTACAATGTAAAGACCGCTTGAATGCGCTTCAGCATTCCAGGTAATTTGCTTAACACCTGCAGTTTGCATATCATTTACAAGTACTGCAACCTGTCTACCAAGTGCATCATATATTGTAATCTGAACCATAGACTCGAATGGAATATCAAAGCTGATATTCGTTACCGGGTTAAACGGATTCGGATATGCAGGTTTCAGTGAATATACATCAGGTACAAATAGAAGTTCTGCATCTGAACCACCGCCAAACCAGTCAGCAACGGTACCAGATTTAACAACTAATATACCATCATAGTATATTTTCATGTCTTCTGTTAGACTTGAACCATTGGTTGTGAAGGCCAAAATAGTATTGTTATTATTATGGATTTCCCATCCAGCTGGAAGATTTGTTGAAAGTATATCAAAT
>Ga0233428_1000107_pt1 | contig 130292 bp, 110 predicted proteins | sample SI_118_April2016_4_FD_179890 | JGI IMG/M metagenome (GOLD analysis project Ga0233428, IMG submission 179890) | Seawater microbial communities from Saanich Inlet, British Columbia, Canada - SI_118_April2016_120_MG | ecosystem: Environmental > Aquatic > Marine > Inlet | place: Canada: British... | reverse complement strand
TATCCAAATATCCAATGTTTGAAAAGCATCACTCATCAAATCATTATTTGTCAGTAATGGATTATCCGTATATGTTCCTGAAGTAGGATCTCCTATGGTACTACTGATATTTCCCGAAATATTACCTGTCACATTTAAATTTCCTGTTATGCTAGTAACACCATTAATATTAACTGTATCACCAATAACGTTAGTTATACTACCTTGGATATTAGTTACAGAACCATTTACACTCACAATATCACCGCTAGTCAAACTGAAACTATCGCTAACATTAATATTTGTTATACTACTTTGAAAAGTGGTTAATGATGCATTTATGATAGTATCACCCGTTATACTAGTAATTCCACTAATATTAACTGTATCACCAATGATATTCGTTATACTTCCTTGAATATTGGTTACTGAACCATTTACACTTACAATATCACCACTAGTCAAACTAAAACTATCACTAACATTAATATTTGTTATACTACTTTGTAAAGTGGTTAAAGATGAATTCAAAGTTATGATATTGGATGTTGCAGTAATTGAACTAGTTGTTAAAGTTAAAATGTTACTACCCGTGGAATTATTAATATTATAAACATCTGATAACATAGTGATTGAACCTGAATTCAAATGTAATAAACTTATTGAACCATCATACATATCAATCACACTACTGATAACAGTAAATGAAGCCGTATTACCCGTTGTCAATGTTGAACTATCAATTACTATATTTAAAGAATCCGAATTCAAATCGATGATATTTGCGTTATCACTAGTAGATAATATACCACTTGAACCTATCAATGTCCAACCACCAGATTTATAATATTCCAAATTTGATTCTGTAGTATTATATCTCAATAATCCACTCGTTAAACTTGTTGGACGTTGTGCTGTTGTTCCTGATGGTAACCGTATGGCGTTTGATGAATTAATATTTAACGGATATTCATTTTGTTTATCAATACCAACACCAATCCCAACATTTCCTGATCTATCAACACTAAATTTTTCAGTTCCAAATCCGTTGTATAATCCAATAAGTTTATTATCAATAAAACAACTTAATGTTCCGATAGAAGTAAATGGATAAGGACGATTGATTTTAACTGGATATGATGTTACTGATCCTGTATATGGTTGCAATTCCAATATTTGGAAACTCCTTTTTTGTGCATTTTCATCTTTTATTGTTATTACGTCATTCACACTAACTAAATTCGTCAAATCGTGATTAGAATAAATTATATCAGAATCATTAGTTACTTGGAAAAAAGTTTTATTTGCAACATTAAAATTCCATATACTATCCAAGGTATGTCCTTCCGTATTAGCAAAACTAATATTTACCCCTGTGCTACCTAAAGATTGTGCAGAACCTGTAATGTTTGTATTTGAACCATAAGACTCATCCGTTGATAATTTCCACGAAAAACCATCAATTCCCGAATTGACAAATATTGAACTAATTGTGGTATTATTTAACGAAATATTCCAATAAGAACCTAACAAATGGTCATATTTACCTTGAAAATACAAACTCAATGAACCTGTATTATCTGGTATATTCATAATATTTGATGTTCCTATGGATATTCCTGTAGAAGGATATGAACTTCCATTATCATAACTTATTTTGAATGTATCCGAAATAGTATTGGCTTCGTTTCCCACTCCATCAATGACGACTCGAACTGTTGCCGATCCTGACATATCACTAATACTCGATATTAAATCATTCAAAGCACTAATCGATGTAATTTTAACCAAAAAATCCTTGGAAATCATACTGACATAACTGGATGGTGAAATTGTCAAATCATCTATAAATCCCCCACTAAACGTTAAACTACTAGCAATAACACTCGTTGCACCTAAAGGAACTGATTGAGAACCATATATATCTAAACTGCTTCTAGGATCAGGATATAAACGCAAATTATCCCCTCCTGATTGTAATATTTTTGAACTAGAATCGGTTAAACTGAAATCAGATGTTTTAATAATAGTTAATTGACTATCCGTAACCGTTGTTACCAATAAATTAAGATTGGTTTGTTGATCGATTAACTCAGAATCAACAGTTATATTTAAATCTTCTATCAAATTGGTATTATCCGATATTTCATTTAATAAATTATTATCTAATGCACCTGTCATATTTCCATAGGTGTTGATGTAACCAATAGAAACACTGTTATTTTTATACATGACTACACGTTCAATATTAGAACTTTTAAACCTAATTTTATCATCACCGATAAATGTATCAAAAACCATTTTAGTTGTTCCACTTACTGAGTCTGAACCTCCTAATTTTCCCCATGCCGTTCCACTGTATCCCTCATACTTTCCTAACGAAGTATTAAATCTTATATATCCTTGACTTGAACTGGTAGGACGTTGTGCTGTTGTTCCAACTGGAATTTTCATGAAACCAGAATTATTGGAATTAAGATTTCCAAATGCATCAAAATACGTTCCAGGGTAGTAAATAGCATAATTTTGAAGCGATTTTAACATATCCTGTCCATTACTATCGGGTCCATCCACCGTTAATAACGATGAAGAAACACGCTCTACGATCTTGGTTTTTGTTTTATCAGCCAAAACTAAATAATATCCCACAATATCCTCTGGAAAAGATATACCTGTTCCTGATACGATTTTACCTGATGACGGAATGGTTTGGTTGTTATCGATTTTTACTTGTCCTGTGTTATAATATATATCCGAAACATGGAATATACCATCTGGATTAGTAATTTTTAAACCTGTATTTACATCCATGTTGAGTATATTGTTAGCACCATCGAATTCAAATTTAGTTCCTGTATCATTTCCATAAAATGTTACATTATATCCACTTCCTGATAAACCACTACTTATATTATTGAAATATCCATTCGCAGGAGTAAGCACTCCTATATTTGAATTGTTAATTTCACCACTTTTGATATTTAAACTTGTTAATTCTTGATTGTTATAATCCACTGCTCCTGTTTGTTGATATGATCCCAAAGTATTAATGTCAAGGGTAGAAAATGCAATATTTCCTTGAATTTCTGCATCACCGTAAACTATCAAACTGGTTATTTCTAAATTTTCAATATTAGCAAATGCGTCTTCATCATCATCAGCACCAATCTTTTTGGAACTATTGTATAACTTAGTTTTGGACGACATGATAGTTATATCTATAAATAAATACTTAAATATTTATTTATATAGATAAATAAATGTCTTGTGATAAAACAAATTCTCTCACTAGTCTAAAAAATTCATGTGTTCGGAATATCAGTTGTTTAACCAAGGACGAATGTATCGAATTACTAAAAATTATACATTCCAACGATATTACTACTTCGGAAAACAATAACGGAACATTTGTCAATTTAACAAAATTAACCACATCCCAGTTTAAAATAATCAACGAATATGTTGAATCTTGTCATGAAAAATACAAATTAGAGAAGGCTAATAGGGGTCCTGGATTAACAGGATTAGAATATTATTTTAATAATGACACAAAAACCAATAACGATTTCTATAATAAATTTAACGAAATTAAAAATAGTAAAAAGTTGAATAGTTTAGAAAAATCAGTTATTAGAGATAATATTACTAAAGTAATTGTTGATACTCAAGAAGATGAAAAAAAAGAACAAGATAGAATTTTTAAAATGAAAGAAAGTAATAGTGGACGGAATTTCTTTATCAAGAAAAAATCTAGAGAAAGCAACAAGAGGGGGTCTAGCCCCCCTTAAACCCTCCTTATTTTTTCGACTTCGTCGAAAAAAAGAGCCATTTGCTTCGCAAAATGTAGTGTTTTTTTATACATTTTTGACAAAGTCAAAAATGGGTTCGTAACAAGGGGTAGAAAATTCTTTGAATTTTTATTCCTTTATTTGTGTTGTGATGTTTTAATTTAATAAATTTAAAGAAATTATTTCGTTAAAATAATATAAATTTTATTATCTATGTATAATAAAAACATGGTGTTATATTATAATGACATAAATATACCACATAAAATAAACGATTGGTTAATACCAATAATATTATTAGTATTTATCATACTTCCAATACTTATATATCTTAAATTTTATAAAGAATCATTAATAATTACAATATTTATAGCAGTTATGCAAATAATTGCACTTGGTTGTAATTTCGCAAAATATCCTCTCTAAAACTCCTTATTTTTCCGACTCTATCGAAAAATGGCTGTACAACAATGATTATAGCATTTGTTGAATCGAAAAATAAAATAAACCAATTTTTTGTGGCTTTGCCACAAAAAATGTATAAAAAACATTTTTCGACAAAGTCGAAAAAATAAGGGGATAAAAATTCGAAGAATTTCAAATCTTTGTTGCGAAGCCATTTTTGACAAAGTCAAAAATAAACTCTTTTTAGCGTATCCAAAAATAAAATAAACCAATTTTTTGTGGCTTTGCCACAAAAAATGTATAAAAAACACTACCATTTTGCGAAGCAAAATGGCTCTTTTTGGCGTAGCCAAAAATAAAGGGGTTCTAAAGGGGACTAGTCCCCTTCCCTTATTTAGTCATCAAATTTATCATTATACATTTCGTATTCTTGTTTATTTGAAGATGGTTCTCCGCCACCCATTACCGTTTGTTCGTTATTATTTTTCTTATTAAAATTAAATTTAGTTGAAAATAACGATAAACCAACCATACTTGAAACTAAACCCATATTTTTATAATATGTAGAATTAGTTAGATATGTTCTATTTATTTTAGAATCCAAAAACATAATAACCATAACAACCGCTGCAGACACTACGACCAAAACGAATGGATTGTGTAACAAAGTATTAATTAACTCCATCTGTATATTAATTTTTAATAATTAAAAATTGATAATCAAACTCATTAAATTACAAATCACCATCGGACTCATCATCTAATACTAATTTAATTTTATTATTTTTTTTCCCGCTTACCATTTTATGACTTCCTAATGTAAATTTTGTTTTTGCGTTATTGAAATTAACATTATCTATTTTAATATCTTTAGTATCCACGTTTGAACCTTCTTGTTCTAATTCTTTAATTCTACGTCTTAACATTCCTATATCGTTTTCTATTTTATCAACACTCTTTTTATCCCTAGGTATATTTTTTTTAAACACCATGGTTTGATATTCGTTTTCGTCCTCAGAATTATCCGAATTTGATTCAGAAAAATCTAAATCCTCATAATTATCAGTATCACTACTATAATAATCGGTTATGCTCCCATTCGTATTCGTATCAGTCCCAGAATCATCTGATAAAGTTTTAATATGAGTTTTTTCTTCATCTTCATCTATTACAATTTCCTTAACATCGTCAATCACACTAACGTTTTCATTAGACCTATCAACAGGAACATTTTCAACAACAGGCACATCAACAGACTCATCGACAACATTTTCATCAGTAGGAATCGTCTCATTTTCATCCATCTCACCAACTATAACGAACGATTTCTCGCCGTCTGTCGAAATATCTAACGCATCATCCATTATTCTATCCGTGTCTTCCAACCTATTCACTATCGATTGTGCTGAAGAAAAATCGACTTTGATAAGTTTATCTTCTTCTAGTTCGTTTTTTTCCTCATTTTCGTGGTGTTCAACAACATCTCGATATTCAATGTCCTGATATTGTTGTTCAACATTTTCTTTCCGTTTTTCTTCATTATCAAAATTGTTTTCCACTTCGTTATCTTCTGGTTGTTTAACCTCTAGGTGTTCAACATCTTGATCATCAAATTCATCATCATGTTTTTCAACTTCTGGTTGTTCATCCTCTTGTTTTTCAACTTCATTTTCCTCTTGTTTTTCGAATATAATCTCTTCATGTTGCTCAGATTCGTCTTCTTGGTTTTCAACTTCTTGATTATTAAACTCATTTTCTTGTTTTTCAATTTCATTTTCTTGTTTTTCAATTTCATTTTCTTCTTGAAAATCATCTTCTTGTTTCTTAACTTCATTATCAAATTCATCTTCTTGCTCCTTAACGTCATCATTTTCTTGTTCAATTTCATCATTTTGTTTTTCGACTTCATCGTGTCTTTCGCCTTCTTCTTGTTCATCATTTTGAATATCAACTTCAACTTCTTGTTGTTCGATAATATCGCTTGTCGAGTCTATCAATTCATTGGTTTCCTCAGGTATATTGAATTCATTTTTGGTATTATAAACAAATTCCGTTAAACGTTTTTCTCTTAAATCCTCAACATTATTATCTTCAACTATCAAATTATCACGAATGACGTTTTCGATTGGTAAATTCAAACTAATAGTTTCTTCGATTGTTTCAACGATATATTGTTTTATTAACTTGTTGTTTTTTTCTGTTTTTGTATAATCCAAACCATCCTCAAATAATAATGGTTTTCCATAAAATATTCTAGCAATATTTATGTATAATTTATGAACAAAATCTTCAAATCTAGGAATTTCGATTTTAACTTTTTTATTGTCATATCTATTTTTACGGATGGATAATAAAATTTTAGCATTAGTGGTAAAAATCGCAACTAATAAATCATCTAACCATCCACATTTTGAATTTTTTATAATTCTTTCACTTTCTTTTTTAATAATTTCTTGATTCCATAATTTAATTTTTTTTAAATTTTCTTGAAATTTTTTGAATCTATGTTTAGGATCATTACACTCATCTAAACTATTTTCGAACATTTGATGGAATCCATCGAAGATACTAGCCTTTAAATATAATATAAATTGATCGGTATATGTTTTTTTTGCTTCGTTCAACAATTGATTGTTATATTCTATATCGTTGCTAGAAACGCTCATTATATATGTATAATGATTTTAAAATTATGATTTATAATACGCACTTCATCGCATTTACTTGCAATTTATCAAATTATTAATATATAAAAACAATTTATCTATTTAATTAAAACATGGAACAATCAAATGAAACTATTATCGCTATTTGTGGTGCGTCTGGATACCAAGGACAAGCCGTTTTAAAATCACTATCTTTAAATAAAAATTATAAACTTCTTTTTTTAACACGAGAACCCCATAACGAAAATAATTTGCAAATTATTAGTAATTATGATAATGTTGAAGCCGTTTATTGTGACTTTAATAAACCATTATCTGTCATTGAAGCGACAGAAGGTGTAACTGGTATATTCATTAATACTGGTTGTCAGGATAATGTTGTTACTGAAATTCAACAACTTAAAAACATAGCAATTGCTTGTAAATCCAACGATATTCAAAAAATTGTTTATAGCACACTTGAATATAGTTATGACTATAAAATCGAACTTGATGAATTAAATACAGTGGATGATGAACTAATTAATACTATTAAAGTTCCTAATTTTGATGGAAAGGGTAGTTGTGTTGATTATTTTGAATCGTTGGATATACATGATAATATTTGTTTTTTATATCCATCAATGTATTATAATAATTTTTTTGGAACTATCCCTATGGAAACAATAATGAATACCAAAATCCTTAATATTCCATTCACTTCGGAAACAACTAATAATCTTCCATTAATGGATTTAAATGATTATGGTAATGCTGTTAAAATCGTATTCGAAAATTTTGCTGATTTCGCAGGAGAACATGTTGGGTTTTCTAGTGAAATTTTAAGCGGACAAGAAATCGTGGATACATTGAACGAAACTACTAAAACTGAATATTTATATAAACCTAGTGATTATGAATATTATAAAACCATTAATAAAGAACTAGCGAATGAATATGAATTTCAACGTCTTATTAATAATCATTATTGTTATTTAAGAAGAAATGATGTATGGGATAATTATGGATTGACACCAAAAACATTCAAAACATGGATTGATGAAAATATGAATACATTAGTATATAAAAATACATAATTATAATAATATTAAATATGAGTATCCCTGTTAATAGCGATGAACATAATAAACTAGCAGAACAATATCTAGAACATTTTAGTTTAAAAAATGAAAAATATAAAAAATATGATAATTTTTCTAATGAAAATTCAAATAGTAAAGTTGCCGTCATCGTTGAACCTAGAAAACACAAATTATTAGAAAATATCATCCGAAATGTTTGTTATTTTTTAAATCAACATCCAAATTTGGAAGAAAAAAATAAATGGAATATCATAGTTTTTCATGGAGTAAATAATCATGAATTTCTTAAAAATTTGTTACCTAATTTCAATGTTCGATATATCAATATGAACGTTGATAATATTACGGCTGATGAACATAATTTACTATTACAACAATTATTTTTTTGGAAAAATATTGGAGAACAATATGAAAATGTGTTAATTTTTCAGACTGATAGTTGTTTGATGTGTAGATTAGATGATAAATTTTTGAAATATGATTTTATAGGTGCTAATATATTAAACCCTCATGCTAAAACGCCTAGGGGATTTGGTATGAATGGTGGTTTGAGTTTGAGAAATAGAAATAGTATGATTAAATGTTTAGAATTGGTTAATATTGATATATTAAACGCTTACCGCAAAAAGAATAATAAAAATGAATTTAATATTATTAAAGTTATGGCTGAAGATATATTTTTTTGGCATTCATTGGAAATATTAGATAAACCACTACCACCTAAAAATATATTACCTGAATTTTCTATGGAAACAATCCTTGATTTCGAATATGATTATAATAATTTAAAACCTTGTGGAATACACGGATTTAATAAAAATTTACTACCAATAAATATTATTACACATTTGTTTAGCATCGCTGAAACACCTTAAACTCCCTAAACGAGTTCAGATTGATTATACGTAATTGGTTAATCTACTTAGTTAAAAAAAATATAATAAATTTATGTTTATTATATATAATAAATGTCAAAACAAAGTTATTACGAATCATTAAATGAATAAAAAATTAAAGGAATTATTAAAGGAATTATTAAACTTCAAAATGTTACTAATAACCACGATAAAAAAAGTTTTCTAAAGTTAATAATAAATTTCCATCATAGTCAAAAAATCACTTCGCTACATATATATGAATTTTAATAACATATATACATAATAATTTAAATAATTTAAATAATAAACAACGATAAAATGAAATATTATATATTTGTTATATATAATAAATGCCAAAACAAATTAACTATAAACAATTATATGAAACAGAACATAAAAAAAATGTAAAATTAAAAAAAACAATAGTTGAGTTAGAAGAACAAAATAAATTGTTAATCACTGAAAATAAGGAACTTGCAGAATCTAAAAAATTTAATATAGGTGAAAAAGACGAAATCAAAACAATTAAAACTTTATTTAAGTTAAACGAAAAACACAATTACAAAAAATTAATAGAAATATTTGGTCAAGAAGCGAGTGAAGGTATTAAATTAATTAATTTTGAAACTGAAAATCCATATAATGATTATCAAGAAATAACTAAAACTAAATCACAATATAAATCCGATGTTGGGATTAAGATGATAAAAACAAATCAAATATACTATGCTTCCATAAAATCAAAATCAGGGGCAAAATGTGCCATAATAAATCATACCCATAGAAAAGCAAATGTTTTCCAAATAGGCAAACTCAGTGGATGCTTACCTAATTTAGATTTAATAATCAAAGAATATATTGATAAACGAAAATCTAAAAAATGTAACGAAGATATAAATTTAATTAAACTTGAAAGTATCATTGATAACCAAAACAAAAAAAGCGTTATGGAAGTGTTAAGATATTTCATTTTCGACGGAACAGGCAAATGTTTAAGCAAAAAATCCGCCAACTCAATATTGATATACAATAATGGTGATATATCATTTAAAAAATACATTACCATTGAAGATCAATTAAAATATGTCGAAAGTATATTACCATGTTGTGTCATGTCTCTTAGAAATAAAGCAATGCCAAAAATTACAACTGATTGTCATAAACCTTGGATATACGATAACGTTGGACAAAATGGTTCAATAAAATCAAAAGGATGCTTACACATTAGGATGTAAATAAACAATGTTTAATAAGTTGTTTTCCAATAATTTCCGTAAAAATAGTTGGTATAGTATTACCTAATAATTTCCATTTATCGGTTGTTTTTCCAATTAAATTATAATCATTAAATCCTTGTAATTTCAATCCATCGCTAATGGTTAATCTATATTCTTTTTCATCAACCAAATATCCATCCCAATTATGTCTGTCGTTAATAGAAGAATTTTTTCCACCACATCGTAAAGTATATGCTACATCCTTTGCAAAATTTTTATTAAGATATGATGAAAGAGTTTCTTTTTTTTCGTAATTACGTAAATCGAAAAATTTTTCGATATCAATTACATCAATATTTTTAAACCCAATAATAAATAACCGTTTTCTCATTTGTGGAATTCCATAGTCACTACATTTTAGTATTTTATATATAACATTATATTTTTCGTTTTCTAGTTCGTTTATTATGGTTTCAAATGTTTTGCCTTTGTCATGGTTAAGTAATGCTTGAACATTTTCTAATATAATAATTTTTGGAGAGTTAATTTTAACAAATTTCATCACTTGTGAAAACATAGTCCCTCGTTCATCATCAAATCCCTTGTGTTTTCCTGCTTGTGAAAAAGGCTGACACGGAAAACCACCGCACAAAATATCATAATATTCAATATTATTTGGATCAATATCACATATATTATCGAGTGTTTCCATACCAAAATTTAATTTGTAATTTTCCTTGGCAGGTTGGTAAATATCTGAAGCCATAATACATTCAAAACCTAATTTTCTAAATGAATAGTGGAACGAACCCATGCCACAAAATAAATCTATATATCGAATTGTTTTTTTATTTGCATATTCAACCATCATGTATTATTATAAAATTATATATTTATATAAATTAAATCAATTTTTTCACCAAAATTATTGGAAAGCAATGTTTATTGTTTATCAATCCAAATAATCAAGTATATCAATTTGATAGACAATATTGAAAAAACATCGACAAGTGCATATTACGTCTGTTAATGAATCATGAAAATTTGGTTGTTCATCATTAGGATATAATTTTTCGTATAATTCGGATAGTTTTGGATATTTAAGATATGAACCATATTTATTTATTTTTTCAATGTTGCATAATTTAATATTATTCATCATAGTACAATAAATATTATCGTGTTTGAATAACATCGAGATGTTATTCCGTTCAATTTCAGTTTTTATCATATTTATATCAAATTCAATATTATGTGCTACTAATTTATCTGCATTTTGACAATCTAATAAAAATTTAGATAAAAGCGTTTTTATATCCATGGAAAGTTTGCTTCGCTTTAAAAAATCTTTAGTTATTCCATGAACATTAGTTGCACTTTCTGGAATATCAACATCATCACCAATTTTAACATAATAGTTTTCCATAGAATGACTATTTATTATATTGTCATCATGATTAATAACTAACCAACTCAGTTGTAATATGTGTGGCTGTTTAGATATAGACCGATTATTTCGATACAATCCATTGGTTTCGGTATCGAAAATCAGTATTTTCATTTAATTTATATATTTATTTTATTCAAATAAATTTATATATGAATCATTATTAAGGATGATTAAACTAGTCGTGTTTGATATTGATGGTGTATTAAGAATAATATCTTGTCCAAGTAATTATAGTTAAATTTATTCAAAATATTATCACACACAAACCTTATCTGTTATATTTTCTTCTTTTATTGATTGATAAACATCATAATCATCATTATAATATAATTGTATTTGTTTAACAATAAAAGTATCATAATTTTTAACTAGTTCAGTTTTAATTGTATCTACTAACAAATCAATTTTATCACATAATTCTAGTTTCAATCTTTTATTATTATGTTTAGTTGTATCTGGATTGAAACGAATAAATATAACCGATTTACCTCCAATGCCACTAACAATTTCACAGATCCTAGCACATTCGCAAACATCTTCATATGATCTATGTTGGTGTTCATCGATTTCAACAATAACACAATGTTTATCTAATTCGAAATACACATCAGGGCGTTTCTTAGAACAACTTTGTAACATTTTACTAGAATTATATTCAAATTTAGTATCAACTGTTTTTCTCAAATGTCTAACCACTGCCCATTCTTTTTTATTTTGAACTTTTTTGCAACGATTACATATATGGCTGGAATGTTCTTTAATATCACAATATTTACATAATTTTTTAATGTTAGTTTCATATTCCTCAGGTGCATGTGTTAAACACATTTTTTCTCCATCTATAGTAAATTCATATTCGTTAGCACATTCTAAAACAGAACATTTATTTTCAAGAACTAGATTAACCATATTAGGTTCTTTATGTTCATAACAATATTGTTTCCTTTTATTTATAAATCCATAAATTGAATCGTTTTTACATTTTTTATCTTGACATTTTTTATTTTTTACGTTAATCATGGTATCATCTTTGTGTTCAAAACAATAAATACCTATTTTTTCTAATGGTAAATTAAAATTTGGTCTTTTATTACATCCATCATGAATACATTGTTTCGATTTAATATTAACCATATTATCTTTTTTGTGTTCAGAACAATAAATCGCTTTAGTTTCTGTTAATAAATTAAAAGTTGGGATTTTATTACATCCATCATGGATACATCGTTTATCTTTGATATTAACCATATTTTCTTTTTTGTGTTCATTACAATAAATCGCTTTAGTTTTAGTTGATAAATTAAAAACTGGATATTTATTACATCCATCATGAATACATCGTTTATCTTTGATATTAACCATATTCTCTTTTTTGTGTTCAGAACAATAAATTGCTTTAGTTTCTGTTGGTAAATTATAAACTGATCTTTTATTACATTCTTCATAAGTACATCGTTTGCCTTTAATATTAACCATATTCTCTTTTTTATGTTCGAAACAATAAATCACTTTAGTTTTTGTTGATAAATTGAAAGATGCTAGTTTGTTGCATCCATCATGAATACATCGTTTATCTTTAATATTAATCATGTTCCCTTTTTTGTGTTCGAAACAATAAATCGCTTTAGTTTCCATTGATAAATTAAAATTTGGTATTTTATCACATCCATCATGAATACATCTTTTGTCTTTAACATTAACCATGTTCTCTTTTTTGTGGTCATAACAATAAATTCCTTTAATTTCAGTTGGTAAATTAAATGTTGGGTGCGTATTACATCCATCATGAATACATCGTTTATGTATAATATCTACCATATTTTCTTTTTTGTGGTCATAACAATAAATTCCTTTAATTTCAGTTGGTAAATTAAATGTTGGTTGCGTATTACATCCATCATAAATACATCGTTTATTAATAATGTCCACCATATTTTCTTTTTTATGTTCAGAACAATAAATCGCTTTGGTTTTGATTGGTAAATTAAAATTTGGTCTTTTATTGCATCCATCATGAATACATCGTTTATGTTTAATATCTACCATATTCTCTTTTTTGTGTTCGGAACAATAAATCGCTTTAGTTTCGGTTGGTAAATTAAAAAATGCTCTTTTATTACATCCATCATGAATACATCGTTTATTAACAATATCTATCATATTCTCTTTTTTGTGTTCGAAACAATAAATTGCTTTAGTTTCGGTTAATAAATTAAATATTGGTATTTTATTACAACCATCATAAATACATTTTCTAACCATATTTGTATATATAATTATAAACAAATATTAATGTTTTATGTATCAATTTTTTTTAAACAAATTTACCCGCCACTACACTAGACTGTCATAAACTATTAATTTACACCAACAAATTAAACAGTTCCTTTTGATAGTAAAAAAAAAAATTATTTCAATAGCATGAACACCACCGAACCTGATTTCGTAATAAACAATTTATATCAAATAAAAGAAATCATTGAATATCAATAAAAAAAATTGATTGTAATATGTCTTAAACATAATAGTTATAATTAGCCAATATGACTGAACTTACTATAGGAAATTTTATTAAAACTAACATATCAAATATTCAAACACGTAACCGTAATTTAAAGGTTAATGGACAAATAAAATTTGAGACTAATCTTAGAGAACGAGAAGAAACATATTTAAATGCTTTACCAAGTGTAACAAAAGAACAATTTATCAATTATTATATTAAACTTATGGAAACAAAAGGTGAATATGTATCACCTACATTAAATACTATAACCAATAGTGTTAATACTAGAATGAAAGATTTACCTAAATCTAGATATAGAGATGTTGTAGTGACGGCATTCTATGATTTTAATGTAGATATGAGAGATATTTATCAGAAAAATGAGAGACAACGACGCAGAAAAGCAATGTTGGAACGTATGAAATCAAAAACATATGAACATGCTGTTTGCGAACATTTTATTAAACTTAGTACAAAAGAAGTAAAACATGAACCTAAACGACAAGTTACTCAAAAAACTGAACGAAAATCTGTTCTCAATGTCAGACTCCCAAGACTGCACAACGATAATAGATTTGATAATAAAATGAAAGATATGGAAAATGGTGAAATTATGATGATTATGGATAGTGCTGGTGGTTTTAAAGGTGCTGGTTATCGTGTCGTTTCTATTGATGATGTAGGAAAATTACCACATATTAAACTATCAACTGCAAGTCCGTCAAGTTGTTTAAGGAAAGAAAAATTCACTAAAATACGAATTGGTGTTCCAACTTATGACATGATTGCAAATGCTTCTTACGTTATTGTTCATGGTGGTCGCATAGTTTATCACTTTGATGGAGCACCACGTCTAAGAATAATCGAACATTGGGTATCATATCTATTTCCAAGTCGAAAATCATCAATCGTTTTCCGTGATCGTGATGAACAACCTGTCACTAAATGCGATGACAAAGGCGAAACTGATGATGAAGGCGAAACAGATAATGAAGGTGAAACTGATGATGAAGGTGAAACTGATGATGAAGGTGAAATGGAACACGAAGGACAATCAAGAAACGCAAAACACCCAACTAAGAAGAAAACAATTGGTGATAGAAAATTTAGTAAAGGTAGAAAATTATTCGTATTTAAACCACCTGATGCAAATATTTCTAAATTACTTGATAAATTATTGGAATACACACCTGAACCAATTGACATCAAACCAAAATCCAATGATACTGCCAAATCAGATTTCTATAAAACTATTGGAACAACATCTACAGGCGGTGGTTTTTTCTCTAATAAATCTCTTGTTAATGACGATGATGATGATGATAGTGATTATGACAATGATGATGGTCTCAATTGGGGTAAAACCGTTTGGAATATAGATAAATCATCTGTTGATGGTGAAGTCAATTCTAAGTAAAATTTTTGAAAATACTTAATTTTATTAAATATTTTAATTTATAACTAATTATGTAGAATTTAATGGTTGTGTGTATGGATTTGCTTTATAAGCATTTAATAAATTAGGATCATCCACACGATAAGATATATTATCAGTATCATCTTTATTTGGTATTTTAGTTGTTTGACAATTTTGAACTACTTCAGATGCCGAACCTTCGTATATTTTGGTCAACCCAGGTTGATGCATTTTTTCTTCAATACTAACTTTTTTCCTAGGTTCAACAACAACATTATCTCCCCCTGACATTAATTTAACATTACTTAATGTTGGAGCACGTCCTTTGGCGATTTTTTCTTTTAATGCATTCAATTTTGCGTTATATTTATCTTCATATGACATTCTTGCCTTATTATAACTATTAGCCGATCCTGTGTATTCAATATCGCTGGTATATTGGCGATTGGTATCGTGTGCTGATGCTGAACTAATTTTGTATCCATCTTGTTGTTCCGATTCACCAATACCGAAATATTCTTTGTCACTAGTAAATTGACGGTTAGTATTATGTGCTGTTGCCGATTTATTTGCAGTTATATATCCCATACCACGTTGCATAACTTCCTGATTTGCTTGTCCTGTATATTTACTATCAATGGTAGTTTCTTTAGTAGTTGTTTTTGCAGTATCTTTAGGATCATAAACTTTATGTTTGGACATTCCTGATTTGCCTGACATATTGCCTTTGTGATCATTATTTTCTGTTGTTTCTCTGATAGTAGTCTTTGCAGTGCTTGATTCATCATATGCTTTTCCTTTTTTTGGACCCGTAATGGTTGGTTTAGGATCTATTGAACCATATTTATTATTATTGGTTTGTCTCAAAGTTACTCTTGGTTTCCACACTTTTTTATCATAAACTACGCTTTTTTTATTAGAATCCACGTTTCCTGTTCTTACATCATGAATTGACGTTTCTTTTATAGTTGTGCGTAATTGTTGAGTAAGTGGAATAGTATGTTCCCCTGAACCTCTCATTCTAGCATTACCTTTTCTTGAATAAGTAGTGTATAATTCTTTTTTAGTTTCCTTAACATTATCTTCCAATCCTTTAGTTGGTTTTTGAACATCCTGTTTTAAATTACTGGTGACTGTTCTTTCCCCTGTAACATTACGTTCGTTAGGATAATTTTTAAATGATTTTTTACCATAATCAGATGGATCGTTTCCCGATGAATCAACATTTTTAGTTGTCCATTTATCACCTGCACCTAAATGACGCATTCCTGTGCTTCCATGATGATTTTTTCTATCCTTTTGGATTTTAGGACGAGTTTCGTGATTTTTCTTAACGGCTGGTCCCAATGAACCTTCCACTGTTCGTGTTATTTTCCTATTTTGATCTTTCAATATATATTTTTCACGTTGTCTTTCTTTTGTAAATGCACCTGTTGTTTTAAATAAATGTTTTTCATCTTTTTTGTAAAATTTTTCTGGGAGATTTTTAAATAATTTTCCAAATTTTCCACGATTCGTAACTACCGCTTTTGGTGCTTGAACACGTCCTTCATATGTTACTTTTTTATTGACACGTAAATCATCTACTGTTTTCACTGGTGGTCTATAAGTATCGTGAAATCCTGTTGTTCCTGTTGATGTCGCACCTTTACCCAAACCGGGTCCAACGTGTATATCTTGAAATGGTTTAATACCTTGTTGATAATTTGATTGAATAAACCTACTTCTATCATCATTATATGGAATACCAACACCATGCGATAACCCAACATTTTGTTCTGGTTTAAACATATATTCAACTTCTTGTTTAGGTGGTTTAAGTCGTTCTGAACCTGTAAATAGATCTAAAGTCGTTTGGTGTTGATCCACTCGAGTATTTTGTTTAACAGAACCTCCAAAAAACGGGACCATATTATTATGTCCATTATGAGTGTCAGTATTCATCGTTAAATCATTGGCATTAGTAATATATTCAGGATTATGATTATTAACTGCATAAAATGATTCTATGAAATCTCCTTTATTTTCTTTATTATTAATTTCATGATATTGTTTCATACCTGTTTCAAACATAGAACCATATAAATCCGTTTGGTCATTATCATTTAAATTAGATAAATCTTGGAAATCTCTATTGAAATTTGCTGGAATTATATTCGTTTCATTTGGATTTTTACTGTTTTCCCAATTAGTTGCACTTCGTGTCCGTAATTGTTCAGAAACTTTAGATGAACTATTATTGTTAAAAAGTTCTTGTGAATTAGGTATATTATTAGAATTTAATGGTGTTTCTTCTGTCACAGATTCTCTGAAATTTTCGTTTTTTTGTGCCAAGGAATACCCCACCCCTGCCAAACCTGCAATTAAAGCCAATTCCATATTATAACTATATCATATATTTTTTTTTAATTTGATACCTTAGGTATTAAATTTATGCTACTTCATTATATAACGTGTTTTTTACTTCAATGGATGTTTGGTAAAACGATTAGGACGTAAATCGCCCGTAAATACACCACAAGCATTTTCGTTTATTGGTTGACATTCGACTTCCCCTGTGCCTGTTGGTAAAGCAAGAGTTTGATCAATTAAAGTAGGCAAACAAGGACGATGATTATCTTTAACCACTAATCTATAATTAATTAAAGTCTCGCCTGGGTGTTCCCAATTTCCCCTATCCTGTGGATCTGTACATAATGCTTCAAATCTATCCCATTGCATCGATTTGTATTTACAAATAGGATGAGTTGTTCTTGTTTCAATTGGATACATATCACATTGTGGTAAATCAACATTTTTTTCTTGAGAATTGAAACATCCCGCAACAACACCGCCACCACAAGGATAACCTTCGTTACAACTCTCCATTTTAGGACAAAACGGTTTATATTTTTTTGATGGACAATTACTATTAATTCTATCTATATTTTGTAAATCAGACTCTACATCAACTAATGGTCTGCTCTCCGAAATACTAACTCCCATATCACCTATATAACCAGGGTGTGGTGGTCTGCATACATCACAAATTTTAGGTCTATTAATTTCGTAATTAATTACTTTTTCATTTTCTTTTAATCCATACTGATATGCATCAACGTCGTATTTTAATCTCTCCCAGCTGCCAGCCATATTAATTACAATACTATATTTATATAAAAGATTAAAACTTAATAATAAACATATTGTTGGTGATGTTTTTGTGCTTTCCTAGCGTTAGGAACGACAGGTTTAACACCTTGTTGTCCTCTGTAATTTACGGAAGATTGACTAGGTCTAGGATTTGATCTAGAAGCACCAGATGAAACAGGAAGATTATTTGATTGATTTGGGGGACATTTATATTCAGGTAGTCTATAACCAACATCAGTAGGTCTTGGTTTATATTGAAATAAACTACAAGGTTTTAAGTGACGTTTCTTTTCTTGGCACGAATCACAATCCCCTGGAATACCAGAATCTAATTTGCATCGGCACGTTTTTGGTTGATATTTATGAGATGGACAATCAGACAATAATCTCACACGTCCTGATAAATCGCTTTCTACATCAACCAAATTACCATCATTTATACTTACATTTGTTCCACCAAATAATCCTAATTCTACTCTACATTTATTACAGTTCTCATAACGTATTGGGTTTAACATATAATTCATTGGATTAGTTGATTCTTTGACTCTTTTTGCATATGCACAATCATCATAGATTAATCTGTTAAGTGACATTCTAATTATATTTAATAATAAGAAAAGAATTTATTTTAACTTTTTCTATACCTTCGATCACTTACCGCACCTTTGTTTATAATTTTCACGTCTCATAGCCATACGAGTATCATCACCACCCCATACCCATTCAGGTATGATGTGTGTGGTTTCTTGTGGATTGTGATACATACAAAATTGCATACGTTCGGGAATTATACTGACACCAGCCAAAACATTACATTGTTTTTTTGAACCAGTGGTAAAACCAGGTTTGATGTGGTCTTCTTGAACAATTTTTCCTTGTCCAGAACCAGCCCCCATATAAGGTATTGTTTTATAAGGTCTTTCGAATAATTGATTAATATGACGTAAATTAGTAAGATTTCTGTTGTTACGTGCAGAACTGTCCGCATCAACGTTGCACCCCATATCTGATGTCCAACCATATCCATCTCTATATAAATTTCCTCTTTCTAATAAACTAGCATTTTTAGTTTCGGGTGCATCACATTCGTATCCATAATGATCAGTAATTAAATAGTCGCCTGGTCTCATAGATTGTAATTCATGTTCTGTCTGGGCACAAGGCTCGTAATGTGTCCGTGTAGAATCACCTAATGCTGTTCCTCTACGGACATCTCCATCCTTAACTTTTTTATTTGCGATACCTAATGATTGTTTATCAGATGATGCTAATTTACTTTTCATTTCAATATATAATATATTGATAGATTAAATATATTGATAGATTAAATATTTTTCTATATCTTTTTACGTTCATTATCTTTATCCAAATCATACTGAAAGTTATTGATTTCTAATTCTACTGGTTTCCTGTTCTGTCTCAGATCCTCAAATCTAACACATTTCCATGTGGTACTAGCATCCTTGCAACTAGGCATATCACCATATAACCATTTTGCAAACTCATTTTGTTTATTTGGAATAGTTGTATTAGGAGTCGTATAAAACTGTCTTGAAGAATTATTACGCCCAAAAACATCCGAAACATCACGATATAAATTATTCAAGAAACTGTTTTCCATCTCCTTTTTTGTCCCTTCGTTTTCTACATCACACGCTTTCGGTCTATCAACATCATCCTTATAATCCGTATATTTTAAGTTCATAAATGGATTATTATTGGTGGGTGTGACACAATTATCAATAACCCTATCTTTTTCGTCCTTTAATCTTTTATCCTCATCGTCTTCTATATATTGATTAAAATTTTCTGATTTAATATGGTGTTCATATAACAATTTAGTTAATATCAACCCTCCAAAAGGAACATACATGCTTATTAAACTCAAATTATACACATATAATACAATTCCTAAATAAATAAAAAATCTAGCAATTGAATTTAATTTTTCATCCATATTCATGGTTTTCATTGGAAAAAATTCGGTTAATCTATCAATACTAAACAATACTTTAATATCATTATACCAAAATTTATCGTGTTTAGTATCCATTATTATTAATAATTAATTATATTTTTATTCTTTAATGGGAAGGGGGAAGGGGAATATTCCCCTTTAGAACCCCTTTATTTTTTGGCGTAGCCAAAAAAGGGTTCATTTTTTGACTTTGTCAAAAAATGGCTTCGCAACAACAATTAAAATATTAAAAAAACACTACCATTTTGCAAAGCAAAATGGCTCTTTTTGGCGTTAGCCAAAAATAAAGGGGTTTTAAAGGGGACTAGTCCCCTTCTCTTTAACTTCGACCACCTCATGTGGTTGTTGAGTCCGTTGTTTGGATTTTTCTTGAAATCTTTGTTGGTTTAACATACGTTTTTGTTTATTTTCCAATTTCCTTTTCAAACGTTCTTTTGCCATACTCGCACGATAATCTTGATTTCTCGTTTTCCTCCATTTTTCCTGAAGTTCATCCAAATCTGGCATTTCCTCATTATCACCATCTCCTCCTCCTCCTCCACCCATCATTCCTGACATCATTTTCATCATGTCTCCCATTCCTTTACCACCTCCTCCCATCATCCCTGACATCATTTTCGCCATGTCTCCCATTCCTTTATCTCCACCTTTCATTCCTGACATCATTGATTTCATCATTCCTGCCATCGGACCCATTTGTTTCATAAAATCAGGATCTTTTTCCATATTTCCCATCGTCTCTTGTAAATTTCCCATCATACCAGTTGTTTCTTTCATCAATTTCTCGGTATCCAATTCTCCGCTTTCCATTTTCTGATGAATTTTTTGTCCTACTTTCGAAACCATAGTTGAAAATGCATTATTTTCACCGAAAAACATTTTCTGGAATAACTCTCCTGGGTTAGCATCTCCATTTTTAAAATCATCTGGTATCTCTATATCGTTAGCAATTTCTTCCGCCAATTCTTGAATAAAACTGAATGGATTTGCTTGGTTCTTTTGACTCTCTTGATTCTCTTGTTTCTCTTGATTCTCTTGTTTCTCTTCCGAATCATTCTCGTTTAACTTTTCATCCTCTTTTTCATAAGATTTTGTCAAATTATTAACCATATCCTTGATAACATCAAAATTTTCAACATTTGGTTCATCACTACCTTCTGGATTTGAAAGTGTTTTAAATGCATCCATTAATTTATCTCCTGAATTAATCATATTGACAATAACATATAAAGATTGTAAATATTCCATAATTATTTTTTTGGTTTGTTCGTCAGAACACGATGATAATATGTTTCTAAAATCTATGTTTTTTAGTAGATAAACAGGTTCTGGAGATGCTTCTAATTTAGCATAATCACATTTACTAATATCCTCGCTATATGGTTGCAATCTGTTGAAAAACTTTGTTATAAATTGTTTCTTTTTAGTTTTTCTAACAAATTTTCTATAATCCAGAAAATCCTGTTTTAATTTAGGATATTGCTCTTCTAAATTTCTTAAAAATTGCTTCAATATTGTATAAAATTTATTGCTATAGTTTGATTCCATTACTTATCATTTGCGAACAAAATATTTACAATATATTACCGCAAAAAAAAATTGATATTAATAAACTAATGAATGAATATACCTTTATCGTTGAATAGTTCAACAATAGAGAAAAATAGGATAATTTAGTCCGTTCATATTTGAAAGGTTTTGGTAAAAGCCAAATATTTCTCTATTATTTTTTAAAAATTTGGTTTTTCTATCCAAATATTCCAAGAGATATTAATATCAATAACATTGAAAATATAGTGGAATTATTTTTCAATGCATATTTAATTTTATTTGGATAACCTGTATATTCCGATATTTTATTAAGGCTCGTAAGTATGTTAAATCTGTCATTTCCAAAATGATTTAAAAAATAATAGATTATGACTAGTGTTACTAATAATACGTAAAACACATTATAATAATTATTATTATTAACATGGTCAATATTCGTATTTAGATTATCAATGGTTATTTTTTCATCAGTAGTTATCCCATCTTTAGTAACTGGTTTGTTTATAGTATAAACAACTCTTTCTCCATATTCTTCCACGATTTTTTTGGATATTTCTGTTCTTTGTTTAAAAACAAAAAGTATTCCTTGTGCGACAACAACTATGAAAATAATGAAAAATATTTGATTGTAAAATTTATAACTGTTAAATAATGTTATGTCAGATCCAATTTTCCACACTCCTAACAAACCACGTTTAAATACTATTCCAACAACTACTAAATAAACGAATATGATCCCAATTATTTCTGACAATCCATTTTTAATTCCACCCAATTCACCCATCGCCATATTTTTCACATTCACTATTAAATTATCCTCTTTCAACTGAGACGCATTTAAATTTATTAACATTATCATAAATGTCAATGACAAAGATACTACAACTAATATTGCAATTTTATTTAATTTGTCCATTCCATATAAATTAAATATATAATCTAAGAAAAAAATCAACATGAATAATGCAGAAAATAATATTATCATAATATTAAAACCATTTAGCAATTTATTTTGATTATCATTATTTATAATTATATCAACCCCATCTATTATATTTTTATAATCATCCGATTCTTTTTCAAAATATTTGGATATTTCTTTATAAACGCTTCCTATAACCAATTTTTTATATATGAACAATCCCATTAAACTGAAACTAATCATCACTATTAAAATTAAATATGAAGGTAATATCATATTTATAGGCGTATTATACATGTTTAACTAATAATATATAATAATATTATATAATGGATATTGATAATAAATTAAACATTTCAAAATCACTCACAATATTTATCACAAGTATGGTTTTATTTGGTGGTATTTTAATATTTCCCAAAACTAAATTTAATTTTATTGCTTATACCAAATATGATATATCATTGATATTATTTTATTTATTGATAACATTTGTGTTAGCATATGCCGTGATAAATTATGTAACGTCACAATACAGTTTCATTGAATTAACAGAAAAAAATAAATTACAAATTATTGATGGAAATGTCGCAAACGTGAATTCAATATCATGGATGTTTTCCATTTTGTTACCTATTATTTTCGGTGTCTCCTTGTTTTATTACATTCATAACAACGAATATAAATTTTTCTCAAATGAATATAAATCTGGAGTCATCATTTCTTTGGCTATTATTTGGATATTAATAATCATTAGTTATCAAGTCCAAAGTAACATATCAGTAACCAAAAAACAGGAAAACCCCGAATGATATGACGAAAATAATATACATCGATCGTTGAATAGTTCAACAATAGATAAAAATAGGATAATTTCGTTTGTTCATATTTGAGATTTTGATAAATCTATTATTGTTTTACCAACTCAAGAAATATTAAAATTGCTACCATCGAAAATACGAGTGTATTATCCCTAAATATAAACTTAATTTTACTCACACCTGTATATTCGTTTATTTTATTTAAACTGGTTATTATGTTAAATCCGTCGTTTCCAAAATGATTTGAAACGAAATATATTATAATAAATGTCATTAACAATACATAAATTATACCATAGTAATTATTGTTGTTCATAGGTGGGTTGTTGGTATTTAAATTATTAATGGTTTTCGTATTATTATCCATAGTATAAATAACTCTATCCCCATAATCTTCAATGATTTTGTTAGATAATTCAACCCTTTTTTTAAAAACAAATAAAATCCCTTGTGTGGTAACAACTACCAAAATTATAAAAAATATTTGGTCATAAAATTTATAATTATCAAATGTTGTCATATCAGATATTTTTTTTGATATACCAAATAATCCTCGTTTAAACACCACACCTACAACCAACAAATAAACAAATATAATTCCAATAACTGTGGATAAATTATGTGATTTATTTATTTCTATTTCACTTGTATTTACTAGTGTATCAGTTTCACTTAATTGATTCACATTTAAACCCATCAATAATGACATAAATCCTATTGAAAATAACACTAGAGTTAGCAATATCATCTTATAATAATGTTCTTCTCCTAATCCTTGTAAATTAAATATATAATCCAAGAAAAATATTAATATAAATAATGTAGAAAAAACTACGATTATTATATTATAACCATTGACTAACTTATTTTGTTTATCAACTGACACAACATTACCATCAAATTCATCAACTATTTTTTTATAATCATCAGATTCACTTCTAAAATATTTGGTTATTTCTCCATAAACACCCTCTATAACTAAATTTTTATACATTAACAAACCTATTAATCCAACACATATCATTATTATTGAACATAAATACAACGGAAGAGTCAATGTTTCAATATTCATCATATTATTATATTATTATATTATATAATATAATGGGTTTTTCGCTAAATATACCTTCATTTATTAATGAACCTTTTGAAGAAACTATCGATGCAGTCAAGCGAAGTGTAAATAACATATCAACCAATAATACAATTGATGTAGCACAAAATGCAAACAAGATAGCGAGAGAACAAAATATATCGTTAGAAAAGGCAATTAAAATAGCACAAAACGCAAATAAAATAGCGACTGAACAAAATATATCGTTAGAAAAGGCAACTAAAATCGCACTAAACGCAAATAAAATAGCGACTGAACAAAATATAACATTAGAAAAAGCAACTGAAATAGCGATAAACGTAAATAAAATAGCAACTGAACAAAATATATCGTTAGAAAAGGCAATTAAAATAGCACTAAACGCAAATAAAATAGCAACTGAACAAAATATAACATTAGAAAAAGCAACTAAAATAGCACTAACCGCAAATAAAATAGCAACTGAACAAAATATATCGTTAGAAAAGGCAATTAAAATAGCACAAAATGCAACCAAGATAGCAAGAGAACAAAATATATCGTTAGAAAAGGCAATTAAAATAGCACAAAATGCAAACAAGATAGCAAGAGAACAAAATATATCGTTAGAAAAGGCAATTAAAATAGCACAAAACGCAAATAAAATAGCAAGAGAACAAAATATATCGTTAGAAAAGGCAATTAAAATAGCACAAAACGCAAATAAAATAGCAAGAGAACAAAATATAACATTAGAAAAAGCAATTGAAATAGCGATAAACGCAAATAAAATAGCGACTGAACGAAATATATCAGTAGAAGGTGCAACTGAAATTGCGATCGATGCACAAACAATAGCGACCGAACAAAATATATCAGTAGAAGAGGCAACGGTAATTGTCCTCGAAACGAACGACGATAATAATGAAACTCCTGCTCCTGAAAGAATAAATAATATTATAAACGATACATTACAGGAAATACTAGATGAATCGCTAGATGGATCAATAACACGAGATGATACAAATAGGATAATTAACGAAGGAACTAGTGGATTATCACAAGAAGTTATCAATATAATAACACCAATAATAATGGACAAAATACCACAAGAACTAATAGAAATAATAAACGGAAAATCAAAAATTCCACCAATAGAAATAGAAAAAGAAATAGAAAAAGAAAAAGAAAAAATAGAAAAAGAAAAAGAAAAAATAGAAAAAAAAAAAGAAAAAATAGAAAAATCAGGCGAAGATTTAGAAAAAATAATGGAAGATGAACAACAAAAAATAACAAAATCAATTATAAGTAACCATGACACTAAATCCATTATTTTATTTATGGCTGGGTTTGCTGTGTTTGTTGGTGTTCTGGTATTTCCTAAAACACAAATTAATTACCTTACTTACACTAAAAATGATATATTGATAATAACATTTTACATGATTATCACATTTACATTATCATATGCAATAATAGATTATATTACATCAAAATATAGTTTTGTCAAACTAGACGAATACAATAAATTACAAATTATCAATGATTATGAGCAATTAAACACAATATCGCATATGTTTTCTTATATATTACCAATTATTTTCCTTATATCTTTATTTTATCATATTCATAAAAATGAATACAGGACATTTTCAAACAATTATAAACTAGGTGTTTATGGTTTATCATTTATTATTTATATAATAATTATTGTGTGTTATCAAATTATGGGTAACATAAATGTGGTTAATATTTCGGAGAAAACAGAAGAAAAAAATTGATGATTAAATCTCTAGGATATAAAACAACATATAACCATGAATTCTGAATATATACTACCAATGTTTAATACTCCTACGAACCGTCCAACAACAGTTCTTACACCGCCCCCAATTATTAAAAACACACATTATAAACATATCTTTGATGACAATAATCCTGATCTTGAATTGGGTAATGCTAAAAAAAAACTTAATTTTAATTTGGATTTTAATTTGGATTTGCGATGCAAATCCAAATGTTAAGACTTCGTCTTAACGATCACGTTGGTGTCTATTCGACACCAACTGAGTTTTTTATGGTTTCACCAAAAAAAAACTCATTGATGAAGAATAAAATTTGATAACTTTGTTATCAAATTTTTATTAATATATTTTGTGGCTTTGCCACAAAATGTCAAGGCAAAGCCTTGACCCACTCACTTCGTTCGTGGCGGCGATTTTCATGACATACATTTCGATGCGTATATATTTAATTTATAAACATGTCTTTATGTATTGATTTAATATTTTTCACAAACATATAATGCTAATCATGATAAAGACATTCAAAAAATACATCCAAACATATTAATAAAAATTTGATAACGAAGTTATCAAATTTTAACACTCTACATAAGTTTTTTGGCGAAGCCTAAAAACTTAGTTTGTGTTGTTATGACGAAGTCATAGCAAACCACGAACGAAGTAAGTGAGTCAAGGCTTTGCCTTGACATTTTGTGGCAAAGCCACAAAATATATTAATAAAAATTTGATAACGAAGTTATCGAATTTTATTCTTCATCAATGAGTTTTTTTTTGGTGAAACCATAAAAAACTCAGTTAGCATCGATAGATGCTAACCAGACGTTAAGACGAAGTCTTAACATTTGGATAATTTGGATTTGCAAAGCAAATCCAAATTATCCAAATTATTCGTCACTATCAAATATATTCCCAAAATTTTCATCATCTATATAATCATCCTCATCATCACCTCCATATAAAACATCATCGACTATGTCATCTTCTTGTTGAATAGGTTCAGTATTTTCAAATGAACCAAATGCATCAACATCCATGGATATTCCTTGTTCGTGTAATACATGTCGGAATTCAAGTTGTTCTTTGCTTAATAATGATTCTTCTTTTGATATTCTGTGATTCATAACGGTTTTCATTATTATAATATCTTCCGAACTAGTATCTAATAATTTAATTTGGGATGCTTGTTGTTCCAAAAATTCATAAATAAATTTAGACATATTAGTTACAATATTTAATTGAATATTGGAAGCCTGTATCTCCTTGCATTTATCTAACAAATGTTCAAATTCTTTGACAATATATATTAAAATAACATCACCCGCAACACGGTTACTAAACCTGCTTTCGTTTATTCTTCTTTTTCCTACATAAGTTGTTGTTTCTCCATATACCTTATCAATATCATCCATCTTATATAAAAATTCAAAATCATCGAAAAATTTACTATATTTAACTACTTCTTTCATAATATCGTATTGATCTACTTTATCATAAATTAAATCATTATCTTTTAAATTAAATAAATTTTTGCTGTTATGTGTTGGTATTGGGATAGGTAAAGATAATCCTATGTCCAATGTTTTAAAATGTTTAAAAGTATAATCTCCATTGGTAGAATCATCCCTAAATTTTTTAAGTTTATAATTGTTGGAAATAAGATTGAATTTATTTTTAAATAAATTTATATATACTCGATATTCTATAAATATGTTTTTCAAATTATTAAGTCTTTGTTTATCATTATTTGATTTTATAACTTGGTTATCAAATTCACGTGTGCGTTCCAGAGAGTTTTTAACACTCGTATTTTTAATGGATTCCAATGGATATTTTGTAGATGTATAAGTCGCTACTGAAGTATGGTTATCACCAGTTAATGATTTGCTATCTTCCACTAAATATGATTTAAAATCACGTGATTTAAATAGTTTTTCATAATAACCTAAATTGTGTTGCATATATTTTTTAAATTTGCCAAATATATTAGGTTCAATATCCAAATTAGATTCTAAACCATTCATAAATGTGTTAAATGTTTCCTGGTTATCATCAGTAATACCAAACAATTGTTGATAACTATCATAGTTATCCTGTTTCTCACGTTTTGATAATTGTTTCATATTTAAATTATTTAAAGTTTTAACTAAATTTTCTACATCAGATGTTAATAAGGTAGTCCCATTACAAAATTGTTTCAATTTATCACGCAAACTAAGGGCATCCAATCCATTGAATAATCCACCTACACCATTTTCATAATTATCTATTTTACAATATTTCTCATTGAATAATTTAGTATCGTTTTCTGTATATGCAAAACCATGTTTCATAGTGTTTGGGTCATACAATACAAAGCCTTTGTATGCCTGTGGTTCTAAATACATCGCTGTCCTACCGATTCCTAAATTATTCAATATATCCAATCTTACTATTTCATCTAAATTTTTATTAAAACTTTTATCATATGTGCCATATATGTTATCATATCCACCATAAGAATCCACATCTTCTGGAAAAAAAGAATAAATACATGTTCCTTTGGGAATACAATTGGGTAATTCTTCTGATTCATATTTATCTGGTGGATACCCATGTCCGTTAATTTTATAATTCTGATTATCGTTTATTATTTTCAATATACTGTAATTTTTATAATGATCTAAATAACGGAAACGACTCTGCAAAACATTTCGTAATTCCGTCAAAACACTATATTTTTTATTATTAATTATATTTTCAATATATTTATCATTGATATGCATACTTTTGGTTTCTAGTACCTTTAAAACCGCATCTACTTTATCATCTCGTATATCATTTGTGCCTACAAAAACATCGTTAAAACCATAATTTTGATGATTTGTATCTTTAGTTTCAGAAATCAATAATTTTTCTTTATTTTTATATTGTTCTCTCAATGTGAATAACTGTTCCACATGTGGATTTTCTAAATATTTGTCATACAAAGTATTGGAAATTTGAGTAATACTATCCAAAAATTTAGTTTGTGTTTGAATCATGATAACTCCGCTATCTCCCAATTGACTTTTATGTGCACCCACTTGAACTAAAAAATCTATTTTATCATCGGTGAAACTTACTATATCAGTATCCTTGTCAAATAATTTTCTATCACTTTCCCTGATTTTATATAAATTGTTAAACCGATAAGGTGGTATTCTTGTTTCTAATTCAACACATAGTTTAGCAATTACAATTGAAGATTTATATATCCCATATTGTTTCGTTTTAAGATTTTCACCATAGGTCATATTATATCTAGCACGAATTTCTTCGTTTGATACATCAGATTTTCCGAATTTCGCTTTTTTGAAAGATTCGAAACTAGGTAAATTCTCAAATTCCTTGTGTATTTCCAATACAAGTTCTTCTAAATTTGATATATCTATATTTATATTCAATTTAATAATATAACTCCTGATTTTATTACATATATTATTGTATTCAGTATATCTAAATTTACGACTTATTAATTCACATGAATATTTCGGATCATTTTTCAATTTTCGATATAAATTAAATTCATTTTTATCAACCATGTCCTGATACGCTTGTGAATAAAATGAAGGATCAAGAACCTTATTATTCATTTCGGCAACCACTGCCTTACCATCTACCATTTGTTTTGAATAAGAATCCATCTCAACGTCCATCGCCCCTTGTTCCCATTCTTCTATTTCTTTACCATCGTCGTCATTGTCTCTCTTTATGTTACGAATATCAATATCCACGTCGTTATCGGCATAATTAATGATGTTATCCAATTTTTGAAGTTGTTTCGATGTTTTAGTATTTTTGTATTCTATTAATTCGTGGATTTTTTTATTAGTATCATTTACATTAATGTTTTTATAATTTTCAATTTGTGTCTCTATGTCTGTGATAAACTTTTTATAATAATCCATTTTATATTTGATATGGAAATTCGAAATATTCAAACATAATTCGTTATAATGACAATTTAATATATCTTTAATTTTTTTTTTAGATGAAAAATTACAAATACTAGTTAATTCTGAATAATTATCCATGTTTTTATAAAATTCCAAAGTGTGATAATCACTATAACTGGATTCAACCTTTTTAGGATCTACTGATACTAATTTATTATCTTTACGAAGAGTCTCTTCTTTATTGCATTTATCTGATTGAAATAACTCAACATAAATATCACTTAATTTATTATATTCGTGATTGGCTTTTTCTAAAATATCATTTAAATGTGATATTGACCTATCAACACCTTCGATATTCAAATATCCATTATCAATATTTTGTCTTAAAAATAAAAATCTTTTGAAATCATTATCGACTCTCAATCCATAAAATGGATATTTAATTGGATATTTATCAAGTATATTTATTTTAAAATTTTTTTCAATGATATTGTTGGTTACACTACGTTTTTCGTATAATTTGCGTTCTTCTATTATATCATTCATGCTGTCTAATGCTTTACTGGTAAATAAATTTCTAAAAAAATTAATATGTGATTTATCTATTTCATGAAAATCAATATCATAACACGACAAAAAATCCTTAACGTCATGAATGTCATTTATTGAATATTTTAATAAATTTTTATGGTTATTTAAAATATTGTCCAAAGTAAAAATTTTGGCAAATATTTTCTTAAATATAAATAAACTTTTTTCTGGATCAAGCACAGATAAACTCGAATAAATATACATATTATTATTTTTTTCGTTCATCAATTTAATCAATTTATTAATATTATCATCAATATCATCTGAATCAAATTTATTCAATGTTTCATTATCATCGTAATCTATACCAAATTTATCACCACCACTATCACTACTATACCAAACACAACATTTATCAAATTGATCAATATTATCCCTTTTATTAAAATCAAATGAATGAACAAAATAACCAACAATATTGAAATTTTCTCCATTATATATTTTTCTATTTATTATGGTATTATCCTCGTTATTATAAAAATATTCATGAATGGGTCCACTTAATTTTCTTTTTTTTAGTTCAAATTTATATTTTGTGTCGTTTAATATTGTACTACCAAACTCATTCAAATTATCTAAATAAAATACATGTGTATTATTAGTATTAGTTCTGAAATTATTTAATATACTTTTATTGATAACAGATTTGTCACTTGCATGTTGTTTGTATATTGGTTTTTCATTCAAAACTCCATCAGCATCCATGTATAATTTTTCTGTATTGTTAATATTTTCATCCGTTAAATAATTATCGTTACTAATATCAAAACGATTCCTCAATAATGAATGTATTCCATTAACAGCGTTAGAATGTTTAATTTTTCCAGTTCCTCCTAATTCCCTAGGATTATATTTAGACAATGAATCTATATATTTTTTCTGATCATGATACCATATCAAATGGTTTGAAGTATTATCATCATCTTCTGCACCTTTTTTATATTCTGTTTTCCTATTTATTATGACAGGTGTAACATAATAAGTATTTAAATTTCTATGATAACCTTTAACTGCTGTTATGTTTTCCACTATTTTTTCTAAATAATTTTGTGGATTTTTTAAATAATTTTTCATGAACATTAGTTCATTTACGTAATCGTATATAGGTTTATGATCACCACCTTCTTTTCTCTCAAATGTTCTATATAAAAATTTAGGCAAACTTACTTTTCCATTAGTGGAAGTAATTTTCACATAACCAAATGTTCTTTTATGCTCAGGAATATCATTGTTATACATAAGTTCTGGATCTAATGAAAAATTATAAATCAGTCTTTCAAACATAACATCATCATCTACTTTAAGTTTATTTTTATTCTGTTTTATTAAAACATTCGTAGATTCTCCTAAAAAATCAACTATTTCAAAACCATCCAAATCATCTAAATCCTCTAACTCATAACTTCCGTTTGAACCCTCAACATATTCTTCTTGATAATTCTTTTTTAGTTTATCGTAATCATCCTGAACAATTGCATTTACATAACCTCCCGTTTGATTTTCTCCTTCTGTTCCTTTTTTGTTTTCATCTCCTTCTGTCCCTTCTGTCCCTTCTGTGGTTTCATCTCCTGTTCCTCCACCAACTTGAATTCCAAGTTCTTTATATATTTCTTCATTTAATTCGTGTTCTGTCGCTCCTCCGAACTGTTCTATTTTATCATTTATAATTCCCAATTTGTCATCAATGTTGTGTAAAATCTGATCGTTATGTTCTGATAATGTATTACTTCCCCCTCCTTCATCTTTTATAACATGAATTTTTGCCCTGTGTGTAACATTTTCAAAATTTTCTATATTTGAACGTTCATATCCACCTAACTTATCAATCATTTTTTTTGGTGTGAAAGAAAAGTTACCATCATCATCATATGACTCGTCCTTTTGTAATTTTTCCATGTCTTTAATTACTTAATAATTAAAGACATTATATTTTGCAAATTTTATCTGATTACTATATATACTAAATGAAATTTGTGTTATTTTTAATAATAATATTGTGTATGTATTTAGTTAAAGCAAAAAATGAACCGTTTATTAATATATTTAACAACGAAAAAGAATCGAAAAAATCGGATGATAAGTGCGATTGTCCTATAAGACCCACCGTAACCAGAGATAAAATTGGAAAAGTTAATAAAATATTAGAAGAAGAACGTATTTTAGCCGAAAAACAAAAAGAACTAAGAGTTCAATTAGGCGATTTATCAAAAGAAGTTATTACCCAAAAAGAAGTTGATATTCAAGATGAACCGACCATATCTACTGAACAAATTAAAAAAAAATTAATATCTGATAAACTTCGTGATGATAATATGATAAATATAAATTATTATTGTAATCAAGGAAAAGAAAAAGAAGAACCTAAAATCACAGATTGTTCTAGTCTTGAAAAAACCGATTTCGATCCCAATTGGAATTATCAAGATGTTGAACGTCTGTATAAAACCAAAAACGGTAAAAAAATAATGAATACTATTGATAATAATTTCAGGATTTTAAGAAACAAAACTTTAACAAATAATATAATAACAAAATGTTTCCCAAGTTATATGCAATCTAATATCAAACTTCAACAAGAAGAAGAAACCCCAGAAATAAAACCTTATCAAGAAGAATCGATATTATACCAAGAAGAAAACCCATTGGATGTCCCAATTATCTTAATGAATGATGACGATCAACAAATAGATGGAGATGTCGAATATGATGAATTAAATCAAATGATCAATGAAAATTTCGAATCTAAAATTATCAATAAATTTGTTCCCAAAGCAAATAAATGTGACATGAAATCATTAAGACTCGAAATTAGATCATCCGTATCACGTCATTATGTTGATAAAGTAAATATGATGGAAAGAGAAAATATTTTTCCTATTGGTTCTAATAAACAAAAAGTTTATAACAAATATCACAAAAAATTTGATTACATGGTTGAACGTTCCATGTTGGAAATACAAAACCTAATATCGACATTTAAAAACAAAAAATACAGTATTTACCAAAATGAACTTAATAGAATAAAATTGTCTTCTCCATCTGGCTTACCTTTATCTGGAACAGATTATTATATCCCATGGAATATAATCGACAAATACGAAGTGTGCTTCGCAAAAATGGAAAATAAACGTGCTTATCCCGTTCAATATCTTACGTGATTAATCGATGAGTTATTACCAAATGGACTCCGTTTTTTTATATATATAAATAATACTAAAAGACCAACAAATAAAACTATCAAAATCGATAATATTACATAAAAATATTTATCTAAATATTTTTTAAATATATTCTCAGGAACTTGTATATCAACATATCCATCTTTGTTTAATGAATATTTAAATCTATGTTTTTCATAAACCATGAAATCATCCGTTTTTTTAATAGTGTTTAGGACAATAGGAAATTCCATTGAAGAACCATTTATGATATTATCATCACCGAAACTATCCATTATAAAATTTAAATATTCTAAATAATATTTTTCCACTAGTTTTTGATCGGTCAAGGAAGCCCATACATCATAATCAGGAATATCAGTATCATAATCTAAAGATAATTTATTAGTAAAATAATTGTATGTTTCACCTGTAAAAGATAATGCATTATGTCCATTATCAACTTTTCTAACGAAAATTATTAATTTACCATGGTTAGGAATATAATAAAAAATATCATCAGTATTACCCATAAAATTATTTTCACCCATTACAGTATAAATATGATTTAGAATAAAAATTGATATAATATGTTTAACATATATATTATATAATAACAATGTCAGAATATGAAGGTAAGAAAAATCTATTCATAGTAGAATCACCTGCTAAAACAAGTAAAATTCAAGGTTTTTTAGGTAATTGTTTCCAAGTAGAAGCATCAGTTGGACACATTCGTGATTTACAAAAATTAAAACGTGGCGATCTTCCCGATGGAAGTGAATACGGTTCTAAAGAAAAATATGGAATTGATGTAAATAACGATTTTAAAGCACATTATGTTATTATTCAAAATAAGGCTCAGGTGTATAATAAACTTCGACAACTAGTTCAGTATCACGACTTAATTTGGTTAGCACCTGATGAAGATAGAGAAGGTGAAGCCATCGCTTGGCATTTGAAAGACGCATTGAAAATTCCAGATGAAAAAATTAAAAGAGTTACTTTCAACGAAATTACTAAAAATGCTGTTTGTAAATCTCTAGATAATTCCAGAACCATAGATATGAATTTGGTAAATGCACAACAAGCCAGAAGAATATTGGATAGATTAGTAGGATTTGAATTATCCCCTGTTTTGTGGAACTATTTTACATCATCGAAAAACATCGCTTTATCGGCGGGACGTGTCCAAAGTGTGGCTGTTCGTTTAGTGTATGACAGAGAAAACGAAATAAAAAATTTTATATCAGATAAATTTATTAAACTCGAAGGAACAATTTCATCTCCTAATAATATTAAAATAAATATAACATATCCTACAAATATCATAGGAACATATCAAGCATATGCTTATTTGAAATTTATTAATAACCAACATTACGAATCCATGGAAGTTACTAGTTCCAATATCACAGAAGAAACTAAAAACCCTCCACCACCATACATTACTTCCACTTTACAACAAGACGCTAGTAATAAATATGGTATTCCATCAAAAGCGACAATGTCGGCTGCCCAAAAATTATACGAAGTTGGTTTAATCACTTATATGAGAACTGATAGCACATCATTAAGTGACGTAGCACTCGATTTAGTTAAAGAACAAGTATCCAAATTATATGGAGAACAACATTATAATTTCAGAAATTATAAAACAAAATCTAAGGGGGCACAAGAAGCCCACGAAGCAATTAGACCCACCCATTTTGAATATAGTGATTTATCCGCTATAACAGATGAAAAATTAATACCTAAAGATGGTTTTACACCCCAGATGTCAAAACTTTACAATCTTATTTGGAAACGAACAATTGCTTCTCAAATAAAGGCTTCTTTGTATAATGTCTATTCTCACGAATATAAATTTACGAAATATAATATTGATAATATTTGTTCAGATGTATATGATAAGTATATTAATGAAAACAGTAAATTACAGACCACAGAAAACGCAAATCCATATGAAACATTTATCACAACTTTCAATAATAAAACCAAATATCGTTCTAGATATAAAAACTTGATATACCAAGGTTTTTTGATGGTTTATGGTAAAAACGAAAGTGAAAATGAAGACGAAAATGAAAATCCAAATGAAAAAACAATTAAATATTTATCCATTCTGAAAAACGGAGATATACTCAAATATATCCAATTAACGGCTTCAGAAAAAGAAACGGCTTCTAAACCTAGATATACAGAAGCATCAATTGTTAAATCATTGGAAGACAAACAAATTGGACGTCCCAGCACTTATGCTAATATTATTACAACCATTATGGATAGAAATTATGTTATCAGAGAAACCATCCCTGCAACAACCAAAGAAATCATGGTTTTAACAACCAAACCAAATAACGATATTACCATTAATTCAGTGACAAAAAAAATAAGTGCCGAAAAAAACAAACTTGTAATAACAAATATAGGGAAAAAAATAGTTGAATTTTTAATCGAAAATTTCGCAACTATTATGGATTACGCTTTCACGGCGAACATGGAAAATAAATTAGACATGGTAGCCTCTGGAGAACTAGATCATGTTAATGTATTAAAAGAATTTTATGGTGTATTTCATCCAATCGTAGATACCATGTTAATTAAATCAAAAGGTATCTCAAAAATATCCACAGGCGGTAGCGGTAGCGGTAGCAGTGGTGACGTTACCACTAAACCACCAACTAACAGACGACTAGTAGGAACACATCCAACTACCAATAAAAATATTTATGTTCTCACCGCAAAATATGGAAATGTTGTTCAATGTGGGGATCAAAATCCAATATTTGCTTCAATATTCGATAAAACTATTAAATTGGACGAAATCACTCTTGAACAATGTCTCAAATTTTTAGAATTGAGAATAAATTTTTTGAAAAAGAAAAAAGAAAAAGGATCTAAGACTAAAGAATATAAAACTAAAGAATCTAAGATTAAAGAACCCAAGATTAAAAAAGAAAAAGTTAAAAAAGAGAAAGAACCCGAAGTTAATGAAGGAACTAAAGTTAAAAAACCAAGAGAATCAAAAGTTAATGAAGAAACTAAAGTTAAAAAAGAACCTAAAGTAAAAAAGGAATACAAAGTTAAAAAAGAACCGATAGGTTAGAAAATTTTAGTAATTGTATTGATATTCACCGTTTTATAATGATTAGTATCATAATTACCATATTGTGAAAATACTTGATAAATGATATATATTTGATATAAAGACATTACTAAATTAACAATAACGATAATTAAAGCAAAATAAAATTTTATGATATAACTTTTCGTAGTTTCATTTTTTTTAGGATAAAATATGATAGATAATAACGAATATATAGCATACATAATAATCGTGAAATCTATCATGTGACTGTATCCTTCCATAAAATATTCATATGCAAAACTAAAACTTGAATGTTTATTAAACATTATTATGAAATTTAATATCAAAAAAAACACATTCATTAAAGTTATGATTTTATAGGTATTTAGTAAATTTTTAGTTCGTTGATAATATTCTACATTAGTATTGATATATTTAATAAAGTTGATATTTGATATAGCATGATATACAGCATAGACATGTAATATAACACCACTTAATACGAAATTTCTAAACTTACCAACAGTATTATCTAATAATTCATTATGTTTTTTAACTTCCATTTTATTATATTATTTGATAATATAATAATGTTGTTGAAAGCAAATGAACCTGTTCAAAATGCTATAATAATTTACATACTATGTGTGTTTATCGTTTTATATACCAGACCATCAATGTTCTACGACGAAAATGGTAATATTAAAATATATGGGCTTGACGTTAAAAATAACAAAACCATATTTCCTTTTCCTGTATTTTTAGTTATTCTATCAATATTCATTTATTTATTTATGTTAATATTATCTAGTGATTAAATTGATGGTTCTTTCTTTTTCTCATCAGTAAAATCTAAATTATTCCATTTAGTTCGATAAACATCCAAATCTTCCATCAATTTAATAATGGCTTCTTCAAATATTTTCAATGGAGAAACTTTAATTTTTTTAGGATCATTTTGAATTATGAAATGTAATTCATCTGTTAATTGATGGGGCATTTTATAAGATACCAAATTTTCACGACTTTCTCCATAACTCCTTTGGACATCGTCCATTTTATTTTGAATCATGTGTCCCAATGTGTGTTCCTCTCCATTGAATATCTGAATCACCACTCTATTTTTACTTTCTTCATTTATCCTGATTACCGATGAAGATTCATGATTTGTTGTTTCCTTCAACAAATTTGCACATTTATTTTTCAATACCATAAATACTCTATCAACCACATATTGTGGATCAATATAAACATTTCCGAGAGTCTGGATTTGCATGATATATTCATAAGGTTCATTATTCTCCTTACCTAAATAATCAGATTCTTCAGATATAATAGGTTCTCTACCCAATAAATCCGCTTGGGTTTTATAACGGTAACATATCTGAGACACTGGATTCCACACTGAACCTAATCTATTTGTATTGTATTTTCTACCTTCTTTATTCGAATAAAAACATAAATTCATTTTAAATTTAATTTCCTGATTAGGTTTTAAATATAATAATTTAGAATTTCCAACAAATATTTTTTCATCTGTCAAAACATTATTTTTATATACTTTCAAATCATCAGTATATATGTAAATAGGATGAGATTCAGTATTTCTAAAAGGAAGAAATGAATCTTTAGATTCATGGATCTCTATGCGATAATCTCTATAATTATCTGGAGAAACATTCAACGGAATATATGACAATCTATCTGATAAAAACTGATCATGTAATACACCCGTATTTTTACTAACCTCTATTGATTTTGGATCAACTGTCACACACTCAACATAACAAATAATTCCCCTTCTAATACCGTTCATCACACTTACATGAACATTATCTACCTCAACTTTTAAATAATTATTCTCAATATTTTTCTCCAATATTTTAAAACTACTATCTTGTTCAGTCATGTTTAAGTATATTATATTAATAATATATATGTATATCAATTTTTTTTTATAACTTTAGTGAATAATGATTTTTATCCTTATTAAATCCTGCTTTCAATAAAAACTTCTCATTACTTTCAGATGCTATCACATTAATATAAACACATCCATTGGCTAAGGCTAACTTTTTTAAATGTGTCAATAACATGTGTCCAATACCCTTATTTCGATTATCTATATCAACAACTATATCGTCTATATACCCAACCTTACCTAAATTGTAAGCAAACTTAAATTCAATATAAACAGAACCTGTAGCGACTATTTTACTAGTTGAAATTTCCTCTACGACTCTAATGTGATGGTTCGTTTTTGTCCTAACATTATTTAATTGTTTATCAAAAAAATCTTGAGATATATCACTCAGTGTGTAGTGTTGTTTCAACAATCCTAAATAATCCTTGTTGTAGTCACCTGATTGTAATTCTCTAATTCGATAATTTTCTAAAGACATTTTAATATTAAATAAATATTTACATTTATATAGATGCGTTATCCAAATTAAAAAAATATAACATATTAAAATAGTAAATTTTTGTGATGGTTCATAATGTATGTTTCTACAAAAACAGACATAAAGAAAGTATGGAAGTGGTAAAACAACTAAACAGTCTTCCCTTCAAAGTAGTAAAAATATGCATCGATAAAATTAACCCTGTCAAAATACCACGTTTCGTAACTGCTGTTCCATTAATTAGAATGGAAAATGGAGAAATTTTTGCGGGTGATAAATTGCGTAGTTGGTGTTCCACATTTTGTCGTTCAAGTGCTTCATCAAATGTGTGTAAAGAAAATAGGAATAAACCTAACATGGAAATTACTGGTGACCCTTCAATAAGCCCTATTTGCGGTAATGAATTATCAGGATTTAGTGATGGTTATAGTTTATTAACTGATAGTTTAAATGAAAAAAAAGTCGAACAAATAAATCCTCTAGATCATTCTTATTCCTTTTTGGGTAGAAAAGATGATCCAATAACAACAACATCATCCAGTAATAATAATGATCCAAACAAATTAGGTAATGCATACGAAAAAATGATGATGGAACGTAATAGAGAATTAAAACCACCACCTAAAATGTGATATATACATAAACATTTAATAATATAATTATTAAATTCAAATGGAAAAATTATACAACATATCAATTATTTTCGCAAACATCAAATCTCACAAAATCACCACATATGACGAATATCATTCTATGTTAAATAAATTGAAAGTTTTTGTTAATGACATTAACGAATATATTTACAAAACATATTATATGAATAATGATTTATGTTCTGTTTTTGACGATCATATCAATAATGTGATTAATAAAGGATATTCGACTATTAAGTTCAATTTGCCTCACATTGTTCTAAGGAACAATAATAGTAAATATTTCAATATATTTGATAATCAAGATAATGAATATTATCCACCTTCGTATTTATTTAATGAATATCATGAATTGTTGCACAATATTAGAAAATTTGTTGATATGATTTCACTTAAAGAAAACATGTATTTTCACGATGCTAGAACAATTAGCAAATTATATAAAATTCAAGCAAGTGTGGGTAAATATTATTCGATAAATATGTTTAATAGTGATCTGATGAGTGATCTAAATGATATTCAATATAAAGCAATATGTATTTTGAAATCATATTTCATAAGTGTTGGAATAACACATTATATTGATGAAAATCAATGTTCTGTTTATTTCTATTATGAACCAACAGAAAATGATTCCATAACTATGAATGTGCGTATTATTCATTAAATTTCGCATACACCTGTACCATCACAATCATAATAACCATCAGAGCGACTACCTCTACCACCAAATTGTGGTATTGGTATGACTAAACCTGGAACACATATTTTGATTGTGATATTAATAATTGGAATTTTAATTTTAAAAAACCATCCATAACACATTCTTGGTTCTAACCATTTTTCTAAATTTTCATTTATAAAAGGTTCTTCACCTATAAATGATTCGATTGATAAATTATATTGTGTATTTAAAAAATATATAATTGTTATAATTATTATTGAAATAATAAGTGGAGTATTATTCATTATATCTTAATATCGCATAATAATTTTACACTATTCCTAAATCATCTCCTGTTCCGATGTTACCCACTGCTTCATCATTACCATAATTTCCAATTGTTCCTTGAAACGCACCCGAAGGAAATGTTCCACATTCTGCTTCATATTTATCTTTTATTTCCTCTAATTTTTTCTTATCATCAGGGAAGATCGCAAATTTATTTGGAACGTTATATGTTTTATTCCCTTTAGATATTCTTCTTTCTTGATCTGAACGTTTCAACTCATAGGCTTTCATTAAATCGTAACAATCCGCACGTTGATTTATATTTAGTGTCTGTAATGAACTTTTAAGATTACTTTCATTAGCCTCTTTAGTAATTTTAGAAACAAACGCAGGATCATACACTTGTCTAGGGGCTTCCATGTTATATTTCTCAGCAATAACCGCAATTCGGCGTTCCTTGGCTTGTTGTTGTTCTATTTTAGCGAGTAATTTACGTGCTTTCATGACTCTTTCACGCTTGGTTTTTAATTCACTAATAACATATTCCTCATAAGCATCAGATTTTCTTTTTATATTTATTTTTCTATTTTCTTCTCTTTTCTTAGGAAGCACATTGCAAGTATCGTATAATTTTTTATATTTAAAAAATAATTTTTCTGCTTCTGCACCATTTACTTTTTGTTTATTAAATACTCCTCCAGATAAACGTAATCCTTCTAATTCATTCATTATGTTCTGATAATTTTTACACGTTTTGGCTTCCGATCCAAATACCTCTATTTTACTAACTTGTAGAGATTCTCTCTTCAATAATTGAATTCTAACTTTTTTACCCACAATATTCACATTATCCATTGAATATATCGTATTAGATTTTTTGAATTCCATACTTTCAACCACTGCACCTTCTAAATTTAATATTAATATTCTCATAGGAACACCCTTGCGTCGAATCTCCTCCAACGTATTATTTTCATTGGAATCTACCTTAGTTCTTGAATAAATTCGTATATTACTAATTTCAACATTTGTTGGTAATTCAACATCTATAAATGCATTTAATTGTTTATGAGTACTAGCGTATGTTTCACTATTTCCATCAATGGCGTTTATCGAAGTGTGTTTTTTTAACTCACTACTCATTACTATCTCCGAACCATAATCCGATAAAGCCCAATTTTGTTCTGCACCAATAACCAATGGATTATCACTATCAGCAGGTTTGGATTTACGTTTCTTTTCTTCTTCTTTTTCAGAAACAGATGCTATTAATTTGGCTTCCCTATCATCCCTTATGGCACGTCTAGTCAATTCTTGTCTTCTATCATCAATTAGCGAAGCATTAGTTAGCGAAGTATTAATGGGTGATAATGATGTCATTCTTTTATTTACTTTTTCAACTAAGGAATGTATCAAATCCCTATTTTTTTGTATTTGGATGTCCAAGGGTTCAGTATACCCTGGTTGATCTGGACGCAAAGATTGCGGTTTAGCGGGTTTTTTGCAACACATATGACAAAAACCGCATCCTTGATCACTAGGCATGGATTGCATTTTTATTCGTGGTTGATAAGTATAACCACCACCACCATGAACCAATACTATGTTCCGTATTTTTCCATCTACTACTTTTGCTATTGCTTTCGCCCCTTCTCCACCACCACCATTAAAATTAATCACAGGATCACGTAAATATCCGTTTCCACCATTGATCACCGCACAATTTACCACTTTTCCACCACTAACAATAGCCACTGCTTCACCACCCGAACCATATATTTTACCGCTTCCACATGATGCGTTTTTGGCTACACCACCATTACATTTTAAGTTAGCATTATGATCACCAAAACTACCCCCTGAATATATAGGATAAGTATCAGGACATGTCCAATTTGTCTCACTGTTACTACCAAAATACTTACAACTATTTTCAGCAAACGTTCCAGGTGAGCCTTGTTGCCCTGGGTAACCTCTAGAACCTCTAAATCCACGGATACCTTTATCACCAATAGAACCCCGTTCTCCTTTTGAACCACGTTCCCCTTTTCCTCCTTTAACTCCTATGGGTCCAGTCAAACCGATTTCTCCCCGCTTACCAATATCACCTTTTGAACCTGCAAAACCTCTCAAACCCATAATTGGTTTAACTTCTGGATCTTTTTTTACATCAAATATATTTTGTTTTGGAACATCTTCTATTATGTCCGTTTCATTTTCTAAATCGTCATTAGCATATTTTTCTACAGGTTTATTACCAAAATTAAATAATCCTTCTTCTACTATATTTTTAATTTCATAATCTCTATGTTTTTTCAAATAATACATATATATTACTATTAATATTACCATGAATAATTGAAGTAAAACACGGTAATGTTTGACTTGAAAAGACATAAACTTAATGGATAATAATTTAATTTGTAAATATAAGTATTGTAAATTTTTTTCCATTTATATATATTTATTACATATAAAACTCATAAGAATTATTTTCACACAAATTTAGAAATACCATAATACATACTTGTATATAAAAAACAAACCATGATAGTAATCATACCATTAATATACTTAACTGATACTAACTTAGCAGGTAATATCTTATATATCAATTTATCCAAACGAATGAATGAAATCATCAAAAATAATGTTAAAACTACCAAAGGCATTTTTAACCCTTGAACTATTTTTTCCATCATAGTTTTTTGAACTTCTTCGTGATAATAACCTTGTTCATCTTCATATTCCACTGGTTCATAATTATCATATCCGTCTGGTTGTTGGTTATTTCCTACAAATTGTTCTTGATTTACTTGTTGTTGGTGTTGTTGCTGTGGCTGTCCTCCACCAACTTTCGCTTCTTCTTCTTGCATACCTTCCAAAATATCGGATATTAATTGTGGGTCATCCTCTTCGTCGGTATTCATTATAGAAATTATTAATATATAAAGTATTTGTATTTTACGAGCATTTAGTTATTTTAGGTTTGTAATCATAACAAGTATCTGAACCTTGATAATTAAAATTATTATTTTTTAGCATATCTTTGTTAGCGATTCTAACCACTATGCATTTATTATTCCTACAAGTTTTTCTAAAAAATGTTGCTAAACCAAATCCCCATAAAATGCTAATTAGTATTCTACCTACTTTTGTTTGTAAAAATTCGTGCATACTATATATATTATAATTACATAACTAATGATAGTAATCTGGATTAACGTTGTCATGAGTAGGATATTCACGATCTTTAAAAGCGGAACGTGTAAATGTAGTGCTGGATAACGATCTGTTAGGAATACCTTCTCCTAATTTAACAACTTCCACACTATCATTATTTCCGTCACACAAACGAACCAAAACATGTGGTGGTAATAGTTGTGTTCCCTGATTAATATAAAAACTATTTGGATAATTGATATTAAATTCAAATCTCCCATCCACAACTTGAGTAGAACCCTTATTTGGTGTGGATTCGTAAGCCATGTCTGGATTTGGAAACGGCAAACCACTTCCACTATAACTCTGTCTATGATCTGGAGCATTAGATGCAATAAATTTTATAATTCCACTTTTAGTTGAAGATTTTAAAACACCACGAACAACAAATTTACCATTTGTTTCGTTTTTTTCACAATCAAATGAATCGAATAACTCTGAATTCCAATATTGTGGTATTTCCATTTAATTATTAATATATAATTAATTAGATTAAAAAAATTAGTTTTTTAATGGTTGCATCTCGCTAGAAGTAACTTTCTTAGCATCACAAGTTGAACAATAATTTCTTTTAACAGCATATAAATTGTTCAATTCCATTAATCGACTAGCGTTTTCAGTTAAAAACTGTCTATAATGATAACTATCGCCTATTTCGTTTTGAGTTTGTATTAAATTATTGACGACACAATTTGGTCTATAATCAGTAAAATGTCTTGCGTCATCCATACGTGGTGGGCAATGATGATATTTAGGATTATTGTTCATTATTATATATTATAAACGTAATATTTTATTTCTTTTTACCACGTCCTTTTTTTTTCTTCACTTCCTCTTGCATAAAATTTTTAAGTATTTCTGAATCCTCCTCTGAATCTTCTTTGCTTTCTACTTCCCCTAAACTTCCAGTAGTCTCCTCTAAACTTACCACTTCGTCATTGCTTTCTTTGACGCCTGAACTCTCTATTTCCTCAACTTTGTTCTCTATCACGTCACTCTCAGATATGTGATCGACTGACATAGTTGATAAAATATTTTCGTTACTAAATTCTTCCTCAACATCACTATCAATATCCACACATTGAGTAACACCACCGTTTTCATTTTCCAGAACTTCAGTTTCTGAAACTTCTGTTTCTAGACCTTCTGTTCCCAAATCTTCTGTTGGTTCGCTATTTTTAAATAATATTTCTACGTCAATTAATCTACTCAAAATCGATTTATCATTATTTTTTAAATTATTAATGGACGACTCTATACTTTCTATTTTTTTATACCATAAAATCATTAAAACCACAATAACAAATGTAATCACTATGTATCCGATGTTTATTCTAAACATACTCAAACTTAATTTCATTTGTTTTTAAATAGATTATTAATCCTTAATTTTAACACACTATTTCATGAATTTTAATATTCTCAAATCATTAAATAGTTTATCTTTCAATATTCTTTTAATATTTATGTTTGGAAAAACACCCTTTTTTAATCTCCAATTATTTACATATACTGATTTATTACATAATAATGATTTGTTAGTTATGTGTCTCAAAACAAAATTTTTATATCTATCAAATTTAGAATAAATATACAATATGTTTAATATGTAATGAATATCGTAAAAATTATTATGAAAATTTCCTAATCCATAAGTATTATGTAATTCACAATTATTTATATGTGTGTTCAATAAATATTTATCACCCAAAGTTGTTAATTCAAAATCTATAATTTTCAAATCAACATCATCAACGTAATAAACCACCCTATCAAATAAATAAAATTTATTGTTTTTCTTGAAATTAACTATTATATTTTTGAAATGTAAATCATTATGTCTAAAATTTGGATAATAAATCAATATACGATATAATGAATAAATCAAAATAAATAATGAACGATCTAAAATATTCATGTAATATTTACATCTATCATCAGATTCATCAAATTTATTCATATAAACAATTAGATGATCCAAAGTAACTGCATCATAATGGTTTTTATACACTAATAATCCAATATGTTCATAATTTAAAAGTCGCATCTCAGGGTTAAAATATTTATCTGAAAGCATAATTTTATCATTATTATTGACACATAAACATCCAACAGGTTTAATAACCCCGATTTTATTAATACTCACTTTATCATAATTAATTTTTTCGTATATTATATTTTGAATTATATTTCTTTTCAAATTAATAGATGAAGTTATTTTATACACGTTATTATATTTATGACTAACAAAAGATGAAAATAAAGTTATCAATGAACCTATAAAAACATTATCCTGAAATTGATATGCTTTAACATATCTATATTTTTTAGAAATATTATCTATATACATATTTACTTCGTTTTTTATGTTTCGTTTATTGTTTAAGTTATAAATACATGTGGTATAAAAATATTCATAAAACATTTTATTATAGAAATCAGGTTTGTCATTCACAACAAATTTAAGATAATAATGAAAATGATCATGAATATATTTTTTTCCATATAATTCTATGCTAGTCATTGTCAATGAATAAACATATGTGTCATGAAGTTTTCTAATATAATCATGACCATGTTTAAATTTGATAATGTTTGTTTTACAAAAATAGGTTTTTATGAGTGTATTATATTCAAATTCATGATTTAGTATAATAATAATAGTTTTATCCAATAGGACATCCATATCACCATGTAAAGTTTTTAATAAATGTTCTCTCAATAACATCAACATTTTTTTAGTTCTTATTTTATTAAGTTTATTAGATGATACCAATGATTCGTGAATACCTTCTCTACAATCATTTAAATTATAAATAAAATTAATACACCTCTGGTATTCCTTTATACTATCCATGAGAACACAATAATATTTTGTGATATTTTTTGTTAAAGATCATGGTTTTCAAAATTTTGTGTTTTTATTAACAAATTACATATCTTCATAGAATTTTCTATGATTTTTGTTGGAAAATCTATGTGTTGCAATATATCAAACGCATTATTGATTAAACATTTTCCTTCACTAAATTTATACAAATTATTTATTGTTCCATCATCATTGGATGTAACTTCCAAATGATAATTCTTTATATTGGTATGTATATCTCCCAATTTCGTTACTTCAAAATAATGTGTGGCTACCATAGTTATCAAATTATCACATGTTATTAAATATTCTACCAACGAATATAATATGCTTGTAGCAGCGTAATGATTGGTAGAATTTAACGGTTCATCCATCACACATAAATATTTTTTATCTTTATTATTATTGACAGTTTCGATCATCGAAACTATTTTATTTACCTGTGCTTGGTACAAAGATTCTTCCCCTAAAGAATCATTTATATTAATCAAACTAAACACATTATCAAATTTTTGAACATTGGCTTTACCACTCGAAAAACTAAATCCAAAACTATAACAATAATTCAAATTAACTAATAATGTTTTCAATAACGCAGTTTTTCCACTAGCATTGGGTCCAGAAATACAAATATTTGGTATATCTTTATTTATTATAATATCGTTTTTTACCATTTTAGTTTTCCTGTTCAATAAAGATGGATGATAACATTTTTTTAATAATATTTTATTACAATCATTAAATACACAATACGATAAATTATAATGTTCTTTTTGTTTCCGCAAAGTAAATAAAAGATCAACATAACCTATCATTAAAAATCCATTGTAAATAAATTCTTTATTTTGGTAAATTTTATTTAATAACACACAATTATCCCCATAATGAAGATATTTATTATTGGAAGTAACATTATATTTATCTAATGTCGAATCTAATAAAAATGTTCGTAATTCCGCAAATAATGAATGTGAAAAATTATATTTATAAATAATATTGTTAATTTCTCTCATTAAATATTTACATGCATTTACTTTTTCATTTACTAAATTATATATTTTAATATGATACTGAACTTGTTTTAACATAAAATAATTGCTACTAAAATAATTGTAAATATAAAATAATAAAATAATAATTAATAATGCTATTCGCCTTTTCCCAACAAATTTTATGAAATCTTTTTTAGTTAAAGTTTTAAAAAATAACTTAACATATGATAAAAATTTTGATGAAAAAAAGATAAAATAAGATGAAATTATCATAGCCATAAGTGTTACTATTGGAGATAATACATTTAATGACGGAACAAATACCAAAGAATACAAATTCACCATTAATAAAATATCTGGATAATCGTTTAATTTACGTAACGCACCAATGTCAATATATAATTTAGTATATGTATCTATTGTTTCTGTGTTTAATGAATGTAATATATTGTATAAATCATTTTGATGTGACAGGTAACGATTTATTAACTGTTTTATATCTTTAATATTAATTTTTTCCATATCATGTTGGATGTTAAATGCATTATCATAATCTGGATTAGTTAAAAAACTATTAAATAAATATTTACCTCCTAATGTTTCACAATCATTTAATGTTTCACAATCATTATTTCCCGATAAAAATATTTTTTTATGGTTTTTTTTATAAATCGAAAAAAATTTATTTATATCGCCAATATCGGTTGGTAATTCATGAAAATTTGAAGTTATATTTTTAATTTTATCTTCCAATATACTAGTTTCATCTTGATTTTCCCATTCCTTTCTTTTTTTTATATCTTCCAATATATATTCATGTAACTTAACAATCATTATTACCAAATAATAATAATTTTACATTAAAGAAATAACGTAAATATTCACTTTTTCTTTTTCTTAATACCATCATCTACACCTGCCATATCTAATGCTTCGGGTCCTCGTTTAGGTTTGCCTTTAATAGGACGATATAAATATGAAGAAGATGAATTAGGTTTGATGACTTTTTTGGTAGAACGTTTTTTATCAGATTTCATTTTTTTTTCTCCCAATTCTTTTCCATATTTTTCAACATAATATTCTTGGAATATTTGTTTTCCTTCTCGAATACCAACAGGAGCAAAATTCTTTTTCAATAAGTTAGTTGTCTTATATTTATTGAATTTTGTATCCGCTATTTCCAATATTTCTAAATCAGTGTATTTTTCTTTTGTTTTGGGATTAACTTTATTTGACAGTTCATTTGATATTTTTTGACGAATTAAAATGAAATTTGTATATAAATTATCCACTCCTGTGTTGTTCAAACCACTCAGAACTTCTTTCTTTTCCTTTGTCTTAGACATTTACACTATATTAAAATAATATATTATAAAAAATTATTAGAAAATTTATTTCAATCACTTGTTGGATTTTCTAGAACTCTTGGATTTTCTAGAACCTCCTTTGGATTTTTTAGATCCTTTGGATTTTTTGGAAGTTGAAAAACGGTTTGCGTTCTTAACTTTCTCTCCGTCCTTAAATGCACCGAATTGTCCCTTCTTAGCGGTATAACCTGCTTTGACTAAGTTACCATTTTTCTTAGCACTTGCACTTGCCTTTTTGCTAACGATACGTCCGTTTTTGTTTAATAATAAATCGCTTTTTTTTAAGCCTCCTGAAGTTTTCTCAGCACTTCCATTAAATACTTGTCTTCTTGAACCAACTTTTTTAGATGCACCTCCTAATAATTCCATTTACTTGTATATATACACATAAAAGAAAATAAATAATCAAACTATATTTTCATTCTCTATTTTAACTGGTTCTTTTTTATAATACCAATTATAGAACCTATATACTAAACTTCCGATTTTCTCCGTTACACTCTCTAATGTCAAAAAAGTCGATATAGTAGCCATTTCAACTAAAACCATTATATTATTTATCTAATATATAAATAATACCTTAATATGGATTTTGCAAAAGATTTTGTTGATTCTCTTGAACCTGAATATCAAAATTTATTTAATGATATAATTAAGATTGCTATAACATATCTTATTTTCAAATATCTTGGAAAAAGTATGTTGAGCGATAAAAATCCTTTCACCAACATGAAAATGATAGATGAATTAATTCAAATATTTATATTATCCGTCGCAATATACCATTTAATAGTTAAAAAATTTGTGTTATAAAAAAATTGAATATATTTTAAACTATTCCTATAATTTAAAATAACATAATGGAAGTAGAACATGATTGCAAAATATATCATATTAAAAGATTAACAGGTGAAAGTTTGAGTGCCATGAATGATAGAAACAGCATTTTCAAAGAATTATTATCATCTAAACATAGTTACAATGATGCACTTAAATATTCTGAAATTCATTACTATACCAAATATCTGGGATGTAAATACAAACATTTAAGTTAATAAAATCCTAGATCCTCTAGCATTACGATTCGGTTTTTTATTTAATAATAAGTAGCAATTTAATATTATAGAAATCATTAATACCATAACTAGAACATAAGTGTAATTAATATCAATATTTTTTCTTTTTTTCATTAAATCAGAATAATTTAATCCTTGAGAATATTTGTCATATTTAACAAATGTTTTATCAACATATTTTTTACCATCTATCACATCTGGTTGGTTCATCATAGAAATATGAAATTTAACTACATTTTCAAATTCGGGCGATATTTTATTTAATTTTTGATTAACTAAATCATGAACAATATAACTCCATAAAAATACGCCATATCTGTCGTTTATGAACTCATTTATCGGTAATCTACCATATATTTCACGAAACGATGATTTGCATGTTTCACATGGTATGACATTAATAAACGATGATATATATTGTTTTATATTTTGTTTATCATTAAATGATGGTTTTTTAGGATAATTAAAGCATATTGTGTGCAATATCATCCAAGCGTGTGATCCCCAGATGGTTGTTTCCATAATATATTATATATTAGAATTACTTATCTTCTAACATGCGGTAATTTACACTTGTAGGATGAAAAAATTTATATTTTCCGCTATCTGACACGGATTTATTAACTAATTCTTTTTTCATACGATACATTTCTTTTTTATATTGTTCATTCATATTATTTAATTTATTATTTTGTTTTTCTTCCATTTTAGTTAATATTTGTTCTCTTTCGTTTTCTAAATTTTTCTTAGAATTTAATTCTTTTTCAATATTATCCCTTTGTTGTTTAACTTTTTCATGTTGTGACTGTTTATATTTGCCTAATAATTCCCTATATTTTGAAATCATAAGATCCAATTTAATTTTGGATTTTACTAATTCCGTTTGAACGCCCCTAACTTCACAATCGCTTTTTTTCATATCCACACAGACTGGACATTTTTTTTGTGGAGGACAAGGTTTATATTTATATTTACCACATTTATCTTTTACAATACATGGACATTTAGGAGCAGGTATCAATTTACCACATGATGTTTTAATCGCACCATATTTCTCTATCATTTTATTGTAATCAGGATGTTTTGTTATGTCATATTTACCATAATCTTCTTTTTCCCTTATTTCTTTAGGACAATTTTTCATATATTTACCAAAATCTTTGTGGTTTCTTATATCCCATGGTTCTTTTGGTGGTGTTTTGGTTTCAGTATCAGTTTGGGTTTCTCCAACAATTTTATTATCAGTGCTTAACGCTTCCTCAGATGTTTCTTCGGACGTTGATGGATTCGTAAAATATTCAGCATAATCAATCATACCTTCATAATTATATTTTTTATCAGTAACGAAATTTGACGCACACCCATCACTTCCACTTTTCAATAATTTGTCATACATAATTTGTTGTCTTTTTAATGCCTGTTTAGTCGTATTAAACTTATCATTTGGTTCTTGATAATCACTATAATCCATTCCTATTGATTTACTAGATTTTAATTTTCTCAATAAACGTTCGTAATCTGGATGATCTTCAATGCTACCAACGCTTGACGAACATTTAACTGGTTTCCCACACTGATCCTTATTTATTCCATATTGTTTCAACAATTTATTATAATCAGGATGATCTTTAATGTCATAATCGGCTAATGATTGACAAGGAACATTATTACCACATTGGTCTTTTCGTGCATATTTACTCAAATTTAATTTTTGTTTATTTTCCATCTGTTTTTTATAATCCGCAAATTCAGGATGTTGATCCAATTTATATTCCCCTAATGTTTTACATCTTTTGGGTGTTGGTAGTGTGCTTTTAAGAACATAATTACCAATATCCGAATGATCATTTATATTATATTCATCGAGAGTTTTAACCGATTCTTTGCGAACATAATTTGTTATGTCTGGATGTGCTACTATTGGATATTCATCCAACGATTTACATCTTTTAGGTGCAGGAATCGACGTTTTTAACACATATCTATTAATATCAGGATGTGATTCTATTGGTCTCCGTTCGTCACTAGCATATTTTTTACATGCATTTGGTAGTTCGGAATTGGGTGTGTAATTTTTGATTATATCCTTAAATTGTTTATGATTAGTAATACTAAAAGTTCCATAGGGTTTAGTCCCGATCCCGTTATCAGTAGATTCACTTAATACTCCTTGGGTTGGTGGTGGTGGATAATTAACGGCATCGATAGGTTTAATTTTACCTTGTTCGTTGGATGAACTCATAATCGCAAAAGCCTCATTAATATTGTTATCACAAGAACCCGCGTTAAACGCTTTTTTACAAGATGCTAATTTTTTCTCCAATTGTTCATATTTTTTCTTAGAAACTGTATCTTGTTTTACACATCTACTTTTATTAGCATTTACACCATATTTTTGTGCTTCGTGATCGGGAAAATATTTTCCAGGGCATGTTGGATTTTTAATTCCCCAACGTCCTATATCAGGGTGAGTATCTATAATATATTCACTTCCATTATGTTTCATTTGAGTTGGGGGACATACTTCGTTACCGCTTATATTACCGTTTTTAATAGCGTCAAAAGCGTTTTCTTCTTGTTTCACAGCAGTTCTTATCACAGGATTACCAGTTTTATTTGAATATTGTTGAAAACATTTATCTATTTCTGAAGTGTTTGCTGTCTGTAATAAACATTTATATAAATCCGAATTAGGGTCTAAATCGACACATAATGCTTCTACTGCAGATATGTGTTCGGGTGACGCAGATGGATTAACAAACTTTTCAAATTTTGAATTTTTCATTAATAACTTATTAGATAATAAGATATTATTTTAGTAAATTTCATCTATTTTTTGACACGTTCTTTTATTTTTTCTATACATTGTTTTTGATTATCATATCTATTAGGTGCTACTCTCATCAAATGATCACATAATGCACCATATTTAATATCTGATTTTAATTGATAATCCGATAGGTCATTTACTTTGTCTTGTAGTAATGTTTTAGGTGCAACAGCAGGAGAACTTACCGTATAAACAGGATTTTTACATGTCGATGATAATGTTAATGTATCTGGATAACATTTAGAATTATTTTTACATAAACCGTTTTTCATAGTTGTTTTCTTAAGTTCGGTATTAAGACGGTCAATTTCTGATTGTAATTTATCTTGTTTGTTCTCATAAATGCTTAATCGTGCTGTCGCTGTGCTTAATCTACTCCCTACATCCGCTCTATCTGATTTATCCCCTTCTCTCATTTTATCCACTGAACATACACTAACCATTCTATCACAACGATTTGGTTTATGTGGCTTACCATAAAATCCCATTCTCAAACCAACACGATGTTTTTCGGAAGCGTTCGTTTCATCCATATACCATTCAATTGGATATACACGAACTTTATTGGTAATAAAACCAAGATTTTGTAATGTATTGAATTCCAATGATGATGATACGCCTGTTAATATTTCTTCATTTCTAAAAAATTTCCAATCACCATCTGCATGTTCATAATATGCTAATTTGAATTTTTTAATAAATGCATTTTTTTCTCCATGTCCTTGTATGTGCATTTTTTCGATCTTGTAATATTCACCATCGAAATTTGCTTGAATATAAAATGTTCCTGCTAAACTATTCATATCGAAAAAATTACTTATTTTAGGATTCCAACCATAAGATGAGTGTAATCTAGCACTATTGGGTCCATAATGTTCATAATCGGATGGAGGTAAAAATTTGTCATCGGATATTAATTCTCTAATAGGAACGTTCCCGAATAATAAATCACTGGGAGAAGTTTCATACATATCATTCCTAACTTCGGTTGTTGAACGTGCATAATTATAATATCTCATAAAATGAAGTTTTCCACCAAAACCACCCCCTGGTGTGATTTTCAATGAATAAGGGTTTGGAATAGTTGTTCCCACAGTATTCACATTATATTCTTCATTTCCATTTAAATATACCTTCAATTGTTTGGATGTTATCACCAATTCAACATGATCCCAAACTGTTTGGTCATTAGTAGTTTTCAATATATCAGGTTTATTAATAACAAATTCTTCATTTAAATTAACATCCGTAGATAATCTAACTATCAAATTATAATGACTTTTATCTGGTGAATATTTTAATAAAACACCCGGTGATCGATAATATTTAACATCATTTTCACCTTTATTATTAGATGTATCTATATTTCCTTTAATAAATACTGCATTGGGTAATTTAGTGGATGTTGAATCCAAATTTTCTTTATTTACTTGCATCCAAAATGAATAAGTATATGTATTGTATGGTGGTATTGTTCCTGTAGAAATATCCAAAGGTTGTCTAGCGTTTCGTGTTAAATCACTCGCATTTTTACCAAATACACTTCGTTGGTCTTTATATTCCCCAATTAATTTTGAAAACCATTTGTTTTGTCTGGAATCATCAGTAAATTCATTTAATACTATTTTATTATCGTTATTATTATATGTTAAATAATAATCGGTTACTATGTTTTCTTGTTTCACTATATTTATTCTATCAAAGTTGGGACTAAATTTAAAAGTTTGGATCGGTTTTGATATTTCATCTGGATAAGCCAATATCAATTCATCATTTTCATCCAACTTTTTGGTATCCCCTGAAGCAGGTATGACTGTCAAACACAATTTTTTATCAACATTATATATCCTTCCATCAATATCACAATAAAATAACTGCAATAAATTAGTATCTGAAGTGTTATTCCTTAATTCTATTCTGTATTGATTCAAATGATCCAATGAACTGGATTTATACTTACTTGTTACCGTTAAATATAACGGTTCTATTTTGTTTGCTAACTTAATCCCAATTTTGAAATAACCAACAGGTAAATTTAATTCTTTGTTTATTATCCCTGTTTTAGTAGAAAGTTTTGTATTATTAGCGTCAGACGCCCTATTATTTGCTTTGTGTTTTAAATCTTCTAACCTTTTTAATGAATTTGCGTATTCCAAAGGTTTAGTAAATAAACGAATGGATGCATTTCTAAAGTTAATATTGTTATCATCATTGTAAAACAAGAAAATAACATATTTTTGAAATGATTCATCATTCATTATTTCTATACGTTGATTTTTGAATGAACCATAGTTTAACATATTATCATAATCTCCAATAGTATTTTCTAATTTGATGGATAATTTAGTTAGATGAACTATTTTTTTCTGTGTATTATCATTAACTGGAATTTGTTTTATTAAGTTACGAATAACAGTATATAGTGGTGATAACAAAGATGAAAATATAGATGAATTATTATAATCAATGTTATCCAAATTAGGAGAATTTAAATTATAAACAATTTGTTGAGTTTTTCCTGTTGAATTATCGATATTTTCATTATATGTTTTTACTGCATCAACAATTTCTTTATATCTACCAAAATTATTCAAATTAAATGATATATCTTGATTATTAAACATTTGAGTAACAAAATTACTCATGACATTGTAATGTTGAATCAGTTCTTTGGATGGAGATATGGCTGGTATGGCATCGTAAATCGTTATTTCATCAGGAGAAGTATATTTAGTTTCTCTTACTTCCTCTAACAATTTTTTAAAATATATTTTATTAAACTGATCCTTATATTCTTCTTCCTCTTTAGCAATTATTTTCTGAATTTCTATGGATGTTTCTTCTTCATTTAAGCCACCTGTTTCAACATCTACCAAGTTATCGTTTTTAGTAGGAGAGTTAGGAATTAGTAAAGCGAACGATTTATCGAAAACATTATTGGCAATTTTGATGAAATATGTTCGATAATTTTCTTTGATTAATTGTTTAATAAGGGTAGGATTGTCTTTGATGGATTGATAAGCGTAAGTGGCGGCGACAGTGTTTATTATCGCAGGAACTGATAACAATTTCGATTTTACAAGGGGAATCATGGAGCGTAATCTCCCATTTAAATTTACATTTTTCGAAACTGTGTATTCTTGATTGATATTTATTGTTTTCTCAACGCTTAATTGATTCAAATCATTCACTGCATCTAATTCGATTTCTGTGATAGTATCTTTCAGGTCTGATGAAGATAAAATATTGTATTCGAAATCAATAAAATTCTCTAATTTTGAGTAATTATAGTAAATGGATAAACCTATTATAAATAAAAACATTAATAAACTATTTCTATATGTTGATACGAATGATACTATTTTTTTGTAATAACTTTTTTGGTGTGTTGATAAATAAAAATATAATACTAATAATGACATCGCAGTAGCCATCATAAATAATTTCGATTCTTTTGAATACATCTCAATAATAAAAATTAATGAGAAAATATTTATATGTTAATCACACGATATTTAATAAAAAAATTGATTAATAATAATAATAAGGTAAAATGATAAGATAAAATAAAACATGCAAAACCAATTAAATACAATTGATTTATTTTGTGGTTGCGGAGGACTAACCAAGGGTTTAGTAGATGCGGGATTAAACGTAATTGCGGGAATTGATATATGGAGTAAAGCAGTAGAAAGTTATAATAAAAATTATGAACATAATGCATATTGTGAAGATTTAACTAAATTAACACCACAAGAATTTAATGAAAAATATAATAAAAATAATAAAAATATAAATATAATCGTGGGTGGTCCACCGTGTCAAAGTTTCAGTATTGCAGGAAAACGAGATAAAAATGATCCAAGGAACACGTTATTTATGGAATATGTTAAATATCTTGATTATTTTAAACCTGAAATTTTCATGATGGAAAATGTAATAGGAATTCTATCAAAAAAAACTATGGATGGAACGAAAGTTATTGACATTATTATGGAACAATTAGAACAACATTACAATTGTATTATCACGAAATTATATGCAAGTGATTTCGAAGTTCCACAAAACAGGCGACGAACAATAATTATAGGTATCAGAAAAGATTTGGAAATCACACCAAGAGAACCAATTCCTATTATTATGTCCATCGAAAATAGAATTCCTGTTAAACATGTTTTATTACCAATAGAACAAATAGAACTATCTAATTTTTTAAGTGATAAAGCAATTCAAGGGATAATTAACAAAAAAAAAAAATCAAAAGAAAATGGACATGGTTTCGGTGCTCAATTTTTAGATCTAAATAAACCGTCATATACCATTTCGGCTAGATATTGGAAAGATGGATATGATGCACTAGTAAAATATGATGACAATAAAATTAGACGATTAACCATTATCGAACTAAAAAGAATTCAAAGTTTTCCTGATAATTACATTATATGTGGTTCTAAAAAAGATATAATTATGCAAATTGGAAATGCAGTCGCCTGTAAATTTGCATATCATCTTGGAATCCATATCAAAAATATTATTCGGTGATCAACCCGTCGAAAAAATCATAACCTCTAAAATGTGAATAATTACGATTATTTCCTTCGTACATACCACTATCAAATATGATTTTTTTATTTTTGATACACTTAATAAAATATTCAAAATCAAATGGTTTTCCAAAACAAATTTTTTCATATTTATTTTCTATTTTTTTACAAATGAAAAAACCTTTTTTATTAAACTTATTTTCTATGTTTAATTTCAATTTTTCAAATTTCCATATAACTATCATTATATTTTCTTTTTGTAAAAAATGTGGAAATTCTTTTTTTCTACTACGGGTATCTCGAGAAAATGAATAATATATCACAACATCATTATTTTCCAATGTTAATAAATTTTGACCATTATCATTCCAATTATCATATGTGGGAACACAACTTCCCGACCACGAATATCTATTATTTTTATTTACGTTTGGATCACCAAAATAATGTATGAATTCTGTTCGATTTATTATAATATCATCTGTCCAATTATTTTTATTGTTTATGATATTTCTTTTGTTTTTTTTCGAAAATACATACTCACTTGCACTAAAATCACCTAATGTAGTTTTTTTAGATGATTTTTTCATTTCGTAGCCATTTATATCGGGTTTATTTTTTCCGTTATGTTTGATGTGCATTTTATTTTCCAACCAATGTCCTTCTTTTCCACAATGTTTTTTATTATATTTTTCTAAACATATATCAACACCTTTGACATTATCGTTAAATAATGTAATTATTTGTTGTTTGTCACTATCTATTTCTTTTTCTTTTTCTTTATCAACAGGATTTTCCAAACTATTTTTCTGTGTAATTATAGTCATTCCATAATACAATGTTATTTATTTGACTATTAATATTCAATTTTTTTCATAAATTATATTTTACATAAAATATATTATTAAATTAATTTTTTTAATTATTACTCTTCAAAATACCATTATTACTACTAGCAACTAAATATGCATCATCATTATTAGTCCAATTATCGCTATTCAAAAACATTCTAGGATTTTGTTGAGAATACATTGGACATACATCATTTTCTTTTTCAAATTTTTTCACGTTCTCTAATTCGATTTGATTTTCGAAATTTTTATTTTTGATATTATTTTTTTTAATTTTCTTTTTATATTCTTCCATCATCGATGCTTTAACCACATTCACCCTCTTATATTTATCGACCAATTTTTTGTAATCATTCGATTCCATTTTTCGTCCGTTAGATAACATCAATTCAATTTTAGTTATTTTCTTCTCTAAATTTTCGATTTTATTCCTAAGATCAGAATCACTAATGCTATTTTTAGGTTGTTTTGTTTGATTTTTATCACCCTCATTAATCCCTTTTTGTGTCGTCTCCTCAATTTCAGATTTTGAATATCTATTGCGATCCATTTCATTAATTTGTTCTTGAATATTTGGTTGTTCAACTTTGCAATTATTAATACTTTTTACATTTGCATTAACAAATTTCCAAAATTTTTGAAAATGTTCTAGTGAGTCAAATTTTTTAGGAATTCCTTCCTTATCAGAATCAATACGTCTCCAATTTAAAGTATATGATTCATCATCATTTTTAACTAATTTTAAGCCACTAAAGTAACATTTACCTTCGTCTTTTAACCACATATCTTTAGTAATTTTATACCCATTTTTCCAATTGTCTTTTTTATCTAAAGACGATATTAAATCATCAATATCATTCTCAGTAGGTGTTTCTTCAGATTCCATCATTGCATTGAATAAATCATTAGCACGTTTATGAATTTGCTTTGTTGCACTATCGATGCTCATATTTTTACATGTATTTTTCCATGGTGCAAAACATTTCTTATCATTTTCACAATATACCAAACCTGGAACGTTATCACACTTTTCGTCTTTGATTGGAATATTAATATCAACTTTTTTAATATCTCCTAACAATTTATCACTTATACCTGTTAGTAAATCAAAAAATCCGTTATTTATATCTTTTTTTATTGTTGTTTTAACTGAATCGATAATATCTACCATAACATCTAAGTTTTTCAAGTAATCACGAACATTTGATTGTTCCATTTTCAGAAGTGAAGCAATTTGTTTAACTGATTTATCGGTTGTTATGTTGTTAGCAATAACATTCATTATCTTATCGTTTTCTATAATTTCTTTATGAAATTCTACTATTGTTAGTGTATCAGATGAAATTTTATCCTTTAGAACTAATGACATTTCTCTATCCGATAAAAATAATTTCAATAAATAATTACTATAATCCTTTTTTGCAAGAACCAAATTAAATTCCCTCATACACGCATTAGTATCATTGAAAACCGAATTATCTTTGCATATTTGAGTTACCCTATGTTCGAAAAAATTCTTGAAAAGATTTTTCATATGACAATAAAAATTTTTACGATATACACTTGGTTGAATTTTCGAAACACCACTTCCTAACAATATAAATCGTTTATCATTATACAAATCTCCTAATAAATAATTATAACCACATTTATATAATTGTTCATCATTTTGTGCATCCATCAAACACTTATTTTTGTAAATAAAAAACATTCCCGATATGTATTGGTTTATTAAATCAATATTAGCAATGTCTGTTTCTTCTTGTGATTCGCTGGTGAGTTCTAGTAGGTCACATTTTTCTGAATCGAATGATTCTATTAATAAATCATCAACGTTTTTCTCGCCAAATATATTTTCCATCATCAAAACAGGACATTTATTAGTGAATTCTTTATTATTTAATTTAGATTCTTTTTGAATATCGTGTATTTTACCACCTGTTTTATTTATATTGTGATTGTTTATTAATTTAGGACAAATATGTTTAAGATTTTCGTATATCTCCATCATGTCTTCTTTAGTTAGTTTGTTTTTCTCAATCAAATCTTCATTTGTTGTTTTGGTATATATATCTGATAATTCTTGAATATCCAAACTAGGTTCATCTTCAAATGATTCCATAATAAACATATCTTTATTGAAAAAAATAATCATTGCAAAAAATATTACACCAAAAATTTTATAATTAAATTTCGATAAATCGAAACGTTTATGTGTTACAGTGTCATATATATAACTCAACAATAATGAGTAAATAAATATTTTTAGGTAAAACATAATATATTATTAATGTGATATTTATTTTTACTAACTCATGACATTGGTGTATATCTCAAAAAAATCTTTTACGTTAGTTTTAATAATGCGATAATCATCGCTAAAAACGATCGCCTCGTGACTTACTCTATCAAATATATTTTGTTCAAAATATTTATAAGTAGCATTATCCACCATTTGATGAACATCCTTAATTTTGAATTCAGTTTCTGCACGATTCAATACTTTAGTCATCAAATTATAAAATTCATGTCTATCTTGTCCTACCATATTGCTCACAATAGCATAGTTTTCACCATTGTATAAATATATTTCCAATTCGAAATATAAATTATCATTTCCCAACCCGAGAGTATTTTTCGTTTCACTATTTAACCAATCTAAACTCATAATAAATTATAATATAAATTTATTTTTATATATCATTCATTTTATATAGATAATGAAACTTTTACCATTTGCATCTTCTATTGTGTTATTTAGTTCCGTTGGAATGATAATTGATAAATACATGCCTCAATTTGACGAACGTATATTTGAAAAATCAATGGATAATCAAACCAAATTATTTATGGAAATTACTATTAATCTATCAATTATTTACTTAGTTTGTACATTATATTCAGAATACATGCAACCCCATATTTCCAAAATGTTTAAAATCTACTCAAATGAACTATTTGTATTTTTCATTATTTTCATGAATAGCAAATGTTTAATCAAAAAAATGCGTAAATTTATATCTAATACACAATTATAATATAGTAAATGAACACCATATCAGATTCAAATGATCCTACAGTAAATTATTTAAGTGACATATTATTCGTTAAAGGTGCAGGAATTTATGCGTTAATTTTAGCAACATTATTGATTGTTTTATTATGGGAAAAACATAATACTTTGTTGGTATTAATATTATTTGGAATCATAATGTTCCAAAGTTACATAGTAGAAAATGATCAGATAGTTAAAGGACGCATAATGTTCATGGTAATCATTTCATTGGCGTTTATGTCACTATCATACAATAATAAATTTTATAAAGCACCCATGGGATTCGCTAACAAACAAATTTTAGGAATGTCATATTGGATAGTTCCATATATTTATATATTGTTAGCATCAGTAGATGAACTAAATTTTTAATTCGTATATAAGCATATATTTATATTTATAATAAATATGAATTATTTTAATTGGATGTTTGATCCTCAAAACGGAACAGATAATAATGATATTAAAACTAATATTAAAAGAAGTTTATCAACCTCAAATTTGGATAAAGATAAACTTATGATAGACATACATAATAATTTACCTCCTAAACTAAGAAAAAATTTATCTATGACTGATATTAATTATTCTGAAAATAGTCATGATAGTCGTGATAGTCCTTCTTTGAACAATAGTGATATTTGGATTGACAATGATGAACATGTTGAAAAACTGATACATAGTGTAGTAGAAACATACGAACAAAAAATAGAAGACTTACAAAGCAATATACAATTTGAAATTACCATATTTAGTAAAATAATGGAATCAATTAAAAATGTCAATACAAAATATTGTTATTATCAAGGTTTAACTCATGGCATTTTAATCGGATTAGCCATTTTGGGATTATCGAATCAATATTTGCGTCGCTAATTTTTTATTCGATTTTTTATTTGATTTTTTATTCGATTTTTTAGTTAATTTTTGACCACCATATTTTTTTAATTTTCTTTCGTATAGGTCGATCATTTTATTACTATATAATAATAAAATGATAAAACAATATAAAGATAATTTATTTATAATAGTTAAGCACCTATAGTTTAGTTGGTTAGAACGTGAGACTTATAATTTCAAAACGCGAGTTCAATCCTCGCTAGGTGTATACAGTTATTTTTTCGACTTTGTCGAAAAAATAAAGTAGATGAACAAAAATATAACACTTATAATGACATTATGGTAGTCGTTATGAACAATCCTAATTCTTTTGGATACATCATAATAAAAATTAATAAACAAATAATGTTAATAAAATTTGTAACATAATAATCGCAAATAATAAAAAAAATTGATATATAAATGTTTGTTTATATTGTAATATATTACAGTATGACATTTAGAGAAAGGAACAATATTGCACGTAAAAAATGCTATATTAAACAAATTGAGATAAAATATACAAATGAATATGAACTGTATTCGATGGATTACCATAGAAATACTACAAATCACACCACTTGGTGGTGGCGTAATATACCAGAAATTGAACTAGAAAAAGCAGGATTTATCAATGATTATAATAAATTAAGATTGAAACGAAAAGAAAATCAAATTAGTACACAAGATAGTTTCGATAAATATAGTTCGTTATTACACTGTTTATTGATGTTTGAAAAATTTGATGGAACTGATGGACTATCGCAATATCGTATTGAAGAATTTTTAGAACCGACATTTGAAGAAATTAAAATTTTGGAAAAAACAAAACCGTTAAACGAATATGAAACAGAAATTAATATTTTGAGATTACTTAAAATACAATTTATGGAAAAATATCTAGGAATTTAATTTTTTATAAATTAAATTTCAAAAAAAAAAATAAATTGTGTTTTGCGTGTAGATATAGTTGAATATTCGCACACAACCGAATGATAAATCACTCTAACAGAATACCGCTGCTACGGCGTGTCGAATAGCCCCTTCGACGGTAGGGTGTCGCATTACCCATCGACAGTAGGGTGCCGAATTACCCATCGACAGTTGGGTTTCAGTCCTCATCCTCAGACATCTTTCTCAATCCATGCCTCTCTCACAGGTGGTGGAAATTCTTCTACTTCTCCTTTGGAATCATCCATAGGTTCAAGTTGAATTCTCTCCTTCCGCCTGTAAAGTTTAGATTTCTTGGAAATATGTGCTTTACCAAGGGGTGGTAACTCCTTTGACTGTGATTCTTCCTCTAGATTTAACTCCTTTGGCTTCTTCTTCATCGTAGGCTTACCTTTCCCCCATGCTCCATTAATAACAGGTTTACATTTCTTTGTGTTGATTGACGGAAATTCGTCATCAGGATTTTCATCCTTCACACATAGAGCTGCAAACTTATTTTTAACAGGAACACCAGTTCTAAGGGCAGTGACTGCGTCTTGAATCCTTCTCGATCCTTCCTCCTTCTTCTCTTCCTTCCTCGCCTTCATTGCCGTCATGCAAGTTTCGTGTCGTTTCCTCATCTCCTTCTCGAACTCCCCATGGGGAATATCAGTTGGCGATGAAAACCTCGAACAAATCTCTGCAAGTGTCCAATTGTCATCAAGATTGACTTCAACATTAGGAATAAAACCCATTGCCTCTAGCATCTTCGCCGAATACCTAAAGTCCGTTGCTTTGATTCCCTCGTTGGTCTGTACGAATACATACCTAGAGAGTCCAAACTGACTATTGCGTCCCTTACCACCCAAAAGGTAATAAGGTTTAGGCATCCCCGATAATGAAGACAATTGTTTCAACGAACGTAAAATTTCATTCTTACGCTTGTTATCTTCCTTGTTTCCAGAATAAGGACCCACATACGTTTCATACACCCTCGCGGCACCAGAAAACATCTCATCTACCATTTCTGGTTTTAAGGTTTCGAGGTTTCCACCACCAACTCGCTGCTTAACTGAACCATCCTTCACCAAATACCCGTTATGGATATATGGTGGATAACGCTCATCAAAAGGCTTCTTAGAATCTTCCGAGAAAGGCTTCTTAGAATCTTCCGAGGAAGGCTTCTTAGAATCTTCCGAGGAAGGCTTCTTAGAATCTTTTGAATGTGCTTTGATAAATTTCGATAAATGGTTATGATAATCACCGAGTGGGTGAAATGACTCAGGTTTTGAACCGACAGTTGCAATCTCTTTGTTAGAAAGTATGAAATATGTCTTGGGAGATTTCCCCATTTTCCGTTGTACGCAATGTGCAATGAAATCTGGAGAAAACGCTTCTTCCATAGCCTCAACCGCAACGTCTTCATGTTCTTGGAGAACGAAAACGTAACGCTTATCTTCTACTTCTGAAACTATAAAATCGTTCCTTGCATTTCCATGTTTCAAGCCCAAAACCAACCCACCTGCCTGTTGGTTTGTCGCATCCTCGGGTAACAAAAATCCAACGATTTCCTCTCCTTTATGTTTTTCAACAAATCGTCCAAGATATTCGTTAGGTTTCGCACCGCCGAGAAGCAATCTGGTAACAGATTCACCGAGTTTTGAGAACAATGTGTTCTCGTCCGAGGAACATTCCTCGGAAAAGCGACCAGTCAGTGACTGGTCACCCATGTTTACCATTGTAGTAGTCATGGGGGTAATACATTATATTGTTTCAATACTTTTTACCTTCAATTTTTTTTTTCAAAAATATGAATCATAATATAATTTATGATTTATAATATAAATTATAATATAATATAAATTTAATTATGAGTTCTCCGAATAATTTTTTTAATTATTTGAAAGACAGACAAAAAGCAAAAGGAGAAGAATTCACCAACACAACTTTAGAAGGTGGAAAATATTATATAGATGACGACGATTACAAAACATTTTTAGAACTTTACGCTTCTCAATTGTATAGAAGTCAATATAAATATATGTCATTTACAGAAAAAAAAACACCAAATAGTGGAATTTTAACAATTGATTTGGATTTTAGAGAAAATTATGATACTTTAAATTTAAACGATAATGATAATGATATTGTTGAATGTGAAGATAAATCCTTAGAACATAAATATAATTTAAACCAGATAATAGAATTTTGTGATAAAGTGGTAGAATTCATAGATGATTTTTGTGTCGGAGACGCAAACATTACTCATTATTATATTTTCGAACGCCCCCATCCAAGATTTGATAAAGATAAAATCAAAGATGGAATTCACATAATTTTTCCAAATTTATCTACAACATACGATTTTTATCATTATGTGCGAAACAAATTTATTGAAAATAATCTATATGACACATTAAGTGAATGCAAATATTCAAATTCAAATGAAGATATATTCGATGAATGTGTGTTTGAAAGAAATAATTGGATGATGTTTGGTTCAACCAAACCAAATACTGTTCCATATGGGCTTACATATACTAATAATGATGACAATGATTTTAGAACAATAATTAATAAACAAGATAAGAAACAACAACTTAGTGGTAAAGAACCATACAAATGTGTATCTTTATTTAGTATTCGCAACAAAAACTTCACTACTGAAATTAAAAGTGATAAAATCCATTTATTAGAAGAATATTCGCAAACAAAACGCAAATTTAAAAAAAAAGCAGGAACGACGGATTTGATAACGATTGATGAAAATATAACAGATAAAGAAGATAAGGCTATACGAGAACTAATAAACTCGTATTCCTACGAATACAGAGATTTAAATTCATATATGATTGATAATATCAAAAAAAAATTATATGGAGACAAAAATATTGTTTATTATGTTCGGTTAGCACACCTTGATCCAGAAAAAAAGGTTAAATGTCCATTTAAACATGAACCACATGATCGTTCAACATGTCCCATATATTTTCAAATTGACGAAGAAGGTATAGTTATGAAATGCAATGACACAGGTACTGTGTGTTCAGGAAAAACGTATCCGACAGTTCCATTTAAAATTCCCTATCCCATCAAAAATGTAATATTTAATAATTTAACCATAGTAAATAATTACATAGATGGAGAACCAGTATTTGATAAATCAATATTTGAAAACGACAAAATCGAAATATTTAAAAATGAAAATTTCACTTCGTTATTGGTTAAAGGATTAGGAAGAACCCATTATGCAATGGCTAAATTATTATATTATTTGTATAAAGAATATTATGTATATAGTGGCGATGTATGGTTTGAATTTCAAAATCACAAATGGATACGAACTAAAAATCCAAGTTTAAAAAACAAAATGTCCGAAGAAATACATGACTATTACGAAAAATTAAAAAATTATTATCAAAAAAACGAACAAAATTTAAATAATAATATCCAAAAAATAAATGCTAATGGAACTCTTTCTGATGAAGATATACAAAATTTACGATGTGAAGAAAAAATAAAAATCACTAATAGTTTAATTAACAAACTAGAAGATAGTCCGTATAAACGCAACGTAATGGATCAATCCCAAGAATTATTTATTAATGAAAATTTCATTCAAAATTTGGATGAAAACAGAAATATTATATGTTTCACCAATGGTGTATTTGATTTAATTACTATGAAACTCCGACCGGGCAAATTATCAGATTTTACTTGTTTATGCACAAACTGTGATTATGTCGAATATGATGAGAATGATGAAACATACAAAGAATTAGAAGAATTTATTTATAGACTATTACCTAATGATGATAAACGCAATTATATGATGAAACTCGTCGCTAGTTGTATAGAAGGACATACTAGTGACGAACGATTTCATATATTAACAGGGACAGCCAGTAATGGTAAAAGTAAATTTATAGAGTTAATTAATGAAAGTTTAGGAGATTACTCATTTTGTCTTCCTATCAGTTTATTAACCCAAAAAAGACAAAATGCTAATAATGCAAATCCTGAAATGGCTAAAACAAAAGGTATGAGATTTGGTTATCTACAAGAACCTGATAAAGGAGATGAAATTAATGTAGGATACATGAAAGAAATCACGGGTGGTGATAAGATCAGTACTAGAAAATTGTTTGGTGATCCTTTCACTTTCAAACCACAATACAAATTAGTATTATGTTGCAATCACTTACCAAAAATTCCAAGTAGTGACGGTGGAACATGGAGAAGATTACGTGTTATTGAATTTACCAGTAAATTCGTCGAAAATCCAGATCCAGATAGACCTAACGAATTTAAAAAAGATACAACTATTGCTGAAAAAATATATGATTGGCGTTCTGCATTCTGTTGTATGTTAATAAATTTTTACAAAAAATATAAAGATGAAGGTTTGATTGAACCCGAAGAAATCATGAAATATACCAAGGAATACGAAATGGAACATGACAAATATCAAGGCTTTTTTGATGAACATATTAAAGAAGATATTCGTGGAACGATCAAATGGACAGATTTATTACATAATTATGGATTGTGGTATGTCGAAAATAAGGAAGATAAAATTGAACCCAGTAAAGAAATTAAAAAACAATTTGAAGATATGTTTGGTAGCAAATTAAAACCCGTCCGAATCGGAACAAAAGCAATCGTCAAAGGATGGAAAGGATATTCATTAATAGAATATAATCAAGAAGATGATGGAGAAGAAGAAGTTGATGAATAAAAAAATTGAATTGTTATTTTAAGATATGTAATATAATACAATAATCATGCATAATAAATATAATGGCAACGAAAAAGAACTAAACAAAATTAGTTCATATTTAAATGATACACCAACTAATAATATGGATAATAAACATTTATCGGATTCTGATGTCAAAGATAATTTAAATGAGATAAATGACACAATCAAATCGTTATATAAACAAATTGATTATTTGAATATTGTAAAAAAAGAACATGAAAAAATTTTAGTATCGAGATGTGATCATAAATGGGTAATGGATTATTCAGATGGTATGGAAAACAAAAGTGACTATCTATGTGAGAAATGTAATGTATATAAAAAATTCTTAAAATACCACAAGGGGGACTAGCCCCCTTTAGAACCCCCTTATTTTTGGCTAACGCCAAAAAGAGCCATTTTGCTTTGCAAAATGGTAGTGTTTTTTTAATATTTTTTGTGACAAAGTCACAAAAAATTGGTTTATTTGTAATATACCACTAGCAACATTTGTTACTTTGTTTAGGTTGTGGTTGAGATATATCGATAGTGTTACATGGTTGTAAATTTATATGATTTAATATATATTCTATCATATCATCTACATTTGTTCCATTTTTAACAGATACATGAAAATTTTTATATTTAGTTAAATTGTCAAATTTATCACTATTTATTAAATCAATTTTATTACCTACTAAATAAATGGGTTTTTCGATCTCCGTATTTTCTCTTAATTTGTTAAGCCATCTATCTATATCATCATAAACCACATAATTACTCACGTCATAAACCAATAAATACGCATCCGCACTTCGAAAATACGAACGAATTATAGGGATAAATCGTTCTTGTCCAGATGTGTCCCATACGTCTAATTTAACATCATCACCATTAACATCATAATATGCCGTCATGAAATCCAATCCAATCGTTTTCTCAATTTTAGATATATCAATATTTTCTTTGGATACAATACGGCGTCCCAACGATGATTTACCGACGCCTGACGAACCTAACATACATAATTTAACTTTATGATTAACCATTATTCGTTATGATAATATATATAATATATAACTTTTAGTAATATATAACTTTTCAATAATATGGATGAAGAGAAAAATGGTGATATTACATCATTTATAGAATATTTGATATATAATAATTCAAAAATATATCTCGAAATACTTGATAAAGATGATGATAATTATACCATGGGTCCAAACGATGTATTCAATTTTTTAGTTGATGTTTTTCTTGGTATCATGGAAAAACGATATGGCGTTGGTTCTACAGACGAATTAAACGAGTTTGAATTCAATGAAAGAATAATTGAATTTATTACTACAAAATATTTACAAATTGGTGTAAAATTAACATTTTGTAATGAAGATGAAATCGATTTGGAAACCATTGAAAATGCAACATTAAAAGATTTTGTATATATGTTTGTTAATGATAACAAAAAATATATTATAAAATTCGACTATATTTGTCTATAAAATAAAACCAATGCTCTGTTATTCACTATTTCCTTTGGATCTTTAATTTCTGTTACGTTATCATCATCATAACATAACCATTGATCACCAACTTTACAATTCGCAAAAAAATGTCCTCCTTGTGGAACACCCATATGGTTACTAGTTGCATATAAATTGTATTTTGTTTCATTTTCATTGTCCAAACATTCTAAATCATAAACATGGTTTTTAATATCTAATTCAAATGGAAAATTCACAATGGTAATATTTTTTGTTGGTTTATTATAATCATATGTTACTTTACCATTAGCATCTGTATTTTTCAAATATCCATATCTTTTTAAATGTAATACCAAAATTTTAGGTGGTTTAAATATATGAATCTGTTTAGAAGCATTGTATTTCTGATCTGTTTCTTCATGATACCATTTATTATTATCACATAATCTCTCAGATGATTGACTCTCGTCAAAACAATCGTATAACGAACATTGTTTAAATCGTTTTCCTGTTTTTAAATTTGTATCAGGTATAATCAATGGATACATAGAAAACATATCAAACATATTACTTTGAATGTCCGTTCCATCAACCTTAATTGTTGAAATACTAGTTCCATAAAACAAATCAACTAAAATTGAATAATCTTTTTCAAAATGCTTTTTGTAACTCTTAATTGATTCTAATAATAATTTATTAGGCATATTTTCATCATAATCAATATTTATTTGGCGTGACATACCATTATGCAAACACTCCAATAAATATATTAATACTTCAGATGAATCTTGTTGAAATGGTGGTTCAAATAAATAAGGATATTTTTTCTTCAAAAGTAAATTAATTCTATTCACACTAATTGATGTATATTTTGTTTCTTCTGGTGTATTAATGTGAATTAAACGGGTTCGTTCATTTACATCTACACTTGTATTCCATAAAACCTTAACAAGAGTATTAAATTCACGCACAAAATCTCCATCATCATGATTTGGATTTATATTATTTGACCATGAATTATTATCATCTTTATCATTACTGACAAATATCTTAGCAAAATCTATTGTTCTAGAAAAACATTGTAAAATACTATTTAAATAACAACTACATCCCGCATTTCTTATTCCTATTTTTCCATTGTTGATCACAAATAAAGAATTTATATATTCTGTGTTTTCCATAACATATATTAGTATTAGTAAGTTCTTCTTATTATGTTTCAATTTTTATTTTAAAAATAAAAATTGATGTGTTTTTATTTAGTAAATAAAAACATACATACAGCAATGTATGATAAATATTTAATGTCAAAAAAAGCATGTAAAATACACAATATTTTAATTAAATCTAATACCAATAATGAAATAACCCAGTTAAATAAAATTATTAAGATCATAAATTCTTGTCAATATAACAACAATAAATTTAATAGATTATTTACTGTTGGTGTTAAATATCAAAATGTAAATTACGTCGAATCACGTTGCGATGGTCTTAATATACTTCCTATTTATTTAGCATCGTGTGTTAATAATAATCTACCACAAATATGGGATTATTTTCACAATAAAAATATATTAGAAAGATATGCAAAAACTATTCTCCCTGCAAATCGTAATGCACCTGAAATGTTTATTTATCACAAAATGTTTTTCTATTTAAATTATTGCGAAGGTTATGAAACATTCCTCGAAAATAAGGGGGTTTTTGAAAAATGGAAAAACAAATTTTCTGTGCGTAATTTTCTACAAGATTTACAAGATCTCGATACCGCAATACGCTATTCTATCCACACAAAAGATGTCATGTGTAATTTAGTTTATTCGAAACTAATTTCTGTTAGTCCGATTATTAAAGCATTAAGAGACAACGTTATACATGAAAAAAATAACGTATTGGACAACGAAGAATGGATTAATTTTGAGGATTTTTTCGTTAAATTATGGAAAGGAGTATTTGAATTTATCAATATCATGTATAAAAATGATTGTATTAAAAACGAAAATCTTGAATTATATAACTATTATTTAGAACCCTATTATGCACTATCACAAGAATTAAAAGATTTTATCAATACATCAATTAAAAATATTTATGATAATCTGGAATCAAATTTGTATTTGATCGATCCTAACAATGATAATGATAATGATAATGATAATGATAATTATGCACAATATATATCAGATAATTCAAGTGCTATTAATGGTTGTATTAAAGATTTCATTGATAGCCATACATTATCATATTCTGATGTCAAAGATAATGAAAATTATTATCACGATCAACATTGTATGATTTCACTAACAAAATTTTACAGTAATGATAATGTATTGGTGTTCGATTGTAATCATTATTTAAAAATAAATAGAAAAAATCGTAATTCATTAAGCACAATGTATCGTAATAAATTATCAATTTTTTGTCCTAAGTGTAGATATGTTCATCTGTCGTTAAAACCTACCGAAAGTATTTAATCGGTAGTATCTCCAAAAACTATATTATTTATAATACTTTCATCATGTTTCGCTATTTCAGAATATTCTTCGAAATCGCTAACATCATAAGTTTGTTTTTTTTTATTTTTAATATCAACCAATAACTCATCACAACCAACATTACGGTAAAAACACACTTTCTGCCAAAATTCTTTCATTAAAGGTAATTTATTTTCAAACCAACTTCTATTGCGATAAACTCTAGTTACACTGTATGTATCCAAACGCCAATAAGTAACTTTAATATTATTATATTGACACTTAGATAGTCTTTTTTTCTCTTTTGAAATCCATGTGTCAATTTGTGTTTTAGTTAATCCTAGTGACGCATAGAGATAACATTCTTTATCCGTTCCATCAGTATATTCTATTAATACACCTTTTTCTAATTCATTTCCTGTCAAACGACAATCACCATCTAAATAATATTCGCTTTCATTTCGATATTCTAATAATGTACATTCTTCGAAATCACACATTTCTAAATTACATACTTCCAACTGCAACTGCATTTGAACCCAATAATGGTGTGGAACAATACCAACAATTTTTCTCTTAGGAGGACATTTAATTTCCAACATAATACCCTTATTAGAAATACCATCTGGACTTGCACCTAAAAATGGTATTGTGCTATGTGGAACTAAACCGAACTCATCAATATGAACACCATTTCTGGCTTCATATATTTGTATGGCTACATATTCATATTTAACACCCCATTGAGTAATAGCATTACCCTTAAACACGGGACCAAGTCCGCATTTTGCTAGAATAATATCATTAGACGACTTGAAATGTCCTTCTCCTAAAGAATCCGCCAACTCACTTGCAGTTAATCTGTTTTTTCTTAACTCATACCATGCTTCACTCCGTTGTTCTGGTTGTGGTAATGTTTTAATATAGGCTATTTGTTTATCATAAAAGACAGTATCACGTTCTTGAATATCTCTATGTAAAAATGTAAAATCATTAATATGATGTTCTTTGTTATACACTACATTACTAATTTTCTTATCGTTCGTTTCGATTAAATCTTCTTGTAATTTTCCTGATGCATTTTGGAAACAATGATTCTCGTTATTTACCAATTTAAATATCTGATTATATTGATTAGATATAAAGGGTTTATCTGGGAATGGTTCGTCGCTATTCATGTATTCTAATGTAGTTTTTTCATTACTTACTAATTTTTTGACAAAATTTATATATTCGGAATGCATAACCATAGTTCCAATTAATGAACCATGATAATACATATTTAATTTATCATCAAAATATAAATGCTCTCCATTATGCATTTTTTTTGTCCTTTTTCTATTTGATTTTGGTTTTTCTAAATCGACAATAATAGTTTTCTTTTTAACATTACTCATGATATATTATAATACATAAATTATGATATATTGTTATCAATTTTATTTATTTTTAGGATATAAATATAAATATTTATATTTATATATTAATGGATCTCCAATTCGATGATTATCTAAACACACTACGAAGTAATGAAGTAAATAATATTATTAATAAAAAAAAAGAACCTAAAACGTCGTCATCAAATAATAATAAAACACCTTATATTCTTAAAACATATTTACATGAACGTAAAACTCACAGTGATGAATTCGTGAAAGCCAATAAAAAATGGTCAGTAGTAGATAATCCACAAGAGGCATATACATCAAAAGATAAATTTATTAATATTTATCAACAACAAATAAATAATAAAGGAAATCATAAAAAACCATGGTCTAAACTAAACAGTTCTATTAAAACTAATAGAATTCGCAAATATTGTTTGGATACTTTTCCAAGCAATATAAGTAAATATATATCAACATATATTATCACTAAATATTTTGATAAACATATCATAAATAAATGGATCACATATAATGAAGAAACAGGATTAATCGAAAATATTGAAAATATTCAATTATTTGAAATAATTGACAATAAACCTGTAATTGATGAACAATATGTCGAATATGATGATAAAATTATCCATGAATTTTCAAAACTTGAAAATTACAAAGAAAATCAATTTCCCATGATAATTGAACCTATCAAAAAGAAAAAATTAAAGACATGATTTATTCCAATTTGGTTGTTTGCAATCGAATTGTGCGTTAGCATTCATGCTAGAACCACCTTTTTGTTTGGATTTTTTTGATTGCTTTTTTTTAGGTTGTTTTGCTTTTTTCTTTTTCCCACCACCTGTTACAGTTGATTGTTCTCTTTTTACCTTTTCGAGGTTTTCTTGTGCATTTTTAAGGTTTTTTTCTGCTTTTTCTACTTTTTGTTGTGCATTTTCAAGTTTCGTACCAAACATTTTACCAAACATACCTGTTACTCCTGTTTTGGATTTTTCTAACACATTAGACGCTCGTTCCGCAACTCCGCTTCCGCTTTTGGAAAGAGAATCTTGGTTTGTGGGTTCATCCACGAATGATTGTTGAACTTCTTCATTACCACCACCACCTAATGTAGGTGGTTTACTATCAGGGTAACTTGCAATAACGGGTCTCATACCAACGGGTGTTGCTTTAAGATCGCTATACCACCCTCCACCAGATGTTTTGCAATTACAAGATTTAGATTTGCATTTGCAAGATTTAGATTTTTGTTTATTAGGCATTATATTTATATATCATATTTTTTTGACTTTCAAGTTATTTTTTTCAAACCCATTTATCATTTTGGTGATACGATTTATTTTTTTATGATCTTCTTTTGATAGTTTGTATATATCATTGATGTCATGAACGGGTGTGTTATTTTTAGTATATTCTCCACTTATAACTCCATTAACAAAATTTTCTATTTTGTTTTTTTTTTCATTTTCTTCTCGTTCTGTCCTTTTATAAACTAATTCGGCTTCATACAATTTTTTAATTTCATCTTCGCTTAAAACTAATTTAAGTTGGTCTATATCCATATCTAAAATACTTTTCCCACCACCACTTTGTTTTTTTTGTGTTGGTGGTGGATTTTTATTGTTATACATATCTATAAGTTCAGAATATTTAGTATTATTTTTTTGATAAGATTTGTCATAAAAATGTGGTGTATCTGTACTGCCTGTAATCATAAATTTCAACTCGGGAAAATTTTTATTTGCGTGATCCAAGGCTTGTTGAAAATTTTCGAATCTAAACGGTAAATAAACACGCATTTTATCCAAAACCACCTTTGGCATTTTCACATATTCTAGCGATATTGCATAACTATTTGAATTTGTCTCATCTATACCATTAAACAATGTTTCACTAGCATTATATGGATATTTATCAACGCCACCACCCACGATATTATCCAATTTACATTTATCACATTGTCCATGCGAATTTGCATGACGGGATATGTCTGTTAAATATTTATCCAATATTGTCATAGTTTATATAATTTAATTTTATTTAATTTATTAAAATATAAACAATTGATTTTATAAACATATAAATATGGAACAACAACAGAAAAGTGGAGGTTTTATTAACGATGAACAAGTTAAAGCATTGCAAATTCTCTTGCAAGGTGTTCAAGTAGGACAAAAACGAGGTGCGTATAGTCTAGATGAAGCAGAAACACTGTCTAAAGCAGTAAAACAATTTTTGGTTACAGAAGAAAAAAAACCTGAACCACCAAAATCAAATTTGAATGTCAATGATACCATTACAGAGGAAGACGAAGATGATGATCCTAGGGTAATTTAATTTTTATAATTTTTAATTTTTATATATTAAATATATAAAAAATCTATTTATTTGGTTCATCAAATTTTTTAAGCCATTGTGCAATTTGTGGATGCATATCTACAATAAGATTATCATCATACTTGAAAACCTTTAGATGTTTTAGTTCCATTAAAGACAATGGTAGTTCGGATATTTTATTGTTACTTAAATCTAGTTCTTGCAATGTGTTTGGTAAATTTTCTATTTTAGTTATCTCATTATCACTTAAATCTAGTTTCTGTATCGAACTTGGCAAGTTCTCTATTTTGGTTATTCCATTACTTGCTAATTTCAACGATTGTGCTTGTTCAAAAGAATTCATTAGTTTTGTTGTTCGATTATGATTCAAACAAAGTTCATGTGTTTCATTATGTATCATTTTCAGCACGGGATCAATATTCAACCACATTGCTGTTAATTCTTCTATTTTATCTTCCGTAATTCGCATTAATTTATATGTTATTTTCAATGTATCCGAATTATCATATTTATCTTCTTTTTTAATCTTTTCAAGATACAACAAACATAATTCTCCAAAATCGTTGGATATACCGTTTAATGAATCATTATATTGTCTGTGCAGCAAACCTAAACTAATTTGATGTTTATTTATATTCCTCAAATTCAAACTATTCAAATTATATTCCATTATTAATAATTCAATATATAATCTATTAACTATTTACATCAATTTTTTTACATATAATATTTACCACTTGTTTTTTGTTCTCGATCATTTCTAGAATCTATTTTATTTATTCTGTTTCTTTGACTTTTATAATCCTTTCTCATCGTTATATTCATTTCTTTCATAAAATTATTGATACCTCGATGCAAATTAGTTGGACTTCTAGCAACACTAGATCTCAATCCCTTTTCCACGTTCTCATCGAACAATATAACCTTACTTGGACAATCTTTCGTTAATAATAATGCCATAGTAATATCGTGTTCTATTATAATACCTATTTTTTCGTTATTTAATATAAATTTTTTAACTACTTTGGTTACCAATATTCTATGGTTTATGTCCAAATTAGCACTTGGCTCATCCATTAAATAAATATCCGCAGATGTCGATAAACACTTATAAATCATCACCATTTGTAATTCTCCACCACTCAATTCATTCATTTGTCTATCTAATAATTTTTCAATACCTAATGAAGATAACGAATTCAATATAATAGGTAAATATTCACCCACTTTAATATTCGGTTTATCATCCAAATGTTGTGGTTTAATACTTATATTTAATTTTACTTCTCTTGAAATATAATTTAAATATGTCGTTTTTCCTGTTCCATTTCTACCTAACGCTAATATTAAACTACCATTAGTAGGTATTTCTCCTTCCTCAATTTCCAATGTAAATCTAGGATAAACTATCGTTTTTCCCTTGTAATTTAACGTTCCGTTATTTCGAGATTCATATTGAATATCAATATTGAAATTCATATTAAATTCATCTGTTCTAAATAACATTTTCTCTTGACGAAGATACCCTGAAAAAAACATATTTATCGCCTCATTCGTTGGATATGGAAGACTCGAAACTCCATATGCACCTGCTACACCATATAAAACATGGATATTATCAGTCAAATAATCCAATATAGCAACATCATGATCAATAACCAAAATATAATTATCATGATTCGATAATCTACGAATTAATTTCGAAATTATTAATCGTTGTTTAACATCCAAATAATTACATGGTTCATCGATTATATAAACATCGGCATCTTGTAATAATATTAATGCAATAACTACACATTGTAATTGTCCTCCACTTAGCATATTCAATGAATATGTCATTATTTTTTCCAAATATAATTCCCTAATTAGTTCATTTTTCCATCTAGTATTTTCTTTTTTATCAAAATAAAATTTTACCGTATTTTTGTTTTTTCTTAAAGATTCTATGTTTTGTGGTTTGGTCACCACCTTTAATTCACCTGAGTATAACTCGGTAAAATATTTGTGATTTTCAACACCACGAAATTTACTTATAACGAAATCATCATCAATATCTGTAGTATTGAAATTAGGTTTTATCTTATTAGCAAAAATATTAACAATAGTTGATTTACCTATTCCATTTTCACCTAATAAACCAATGATTTTACCTTTTTTAAGTATCGGCATTTTATAAATCCTAAAAGCATTTCCACCATAGCAATGTACTATTTCTTTGTCTAATTCTGATGGTAAATTAACTATATTAATTGCATTAAACGGACATTTTTTTTCACATAAACTACAACCACTACATATATCATCGCTTATTTTAGCAATAATGTCGATTTCAATACATAGTTTTCCTTGTCTATTTTCGGGACATATTTTCATACATTCATTACTACATTTACTAGGTTTGCACCTATCTTTGTCGATAATCGCTAACCGTGATCTAACTTAACTTCTTCTTGGAATAACCATTATTCTTATATAATATATATAATAATATCTTTATATTATTTTTAGTTAAAATAAAAAACTTATGACACATTAATTCCATATTTCCTAAAATTAATTTTATTGTTTTTAAAAATATAAGGAATAGTTTCATATATATTACTTACCATCACTATTTTCATAGTATCAAATGACATTTCTTTATATATTTTATTTAAATCTTGTTCGTTATCCTTGGGAATAATGACAAGAGAACAACCCGCATTTTTAGCACCTTGTAATTTGCTGTGCAATCCACCTATTGCACGAATTGTTCCATTTAAATCGATCTCACCCGTCATCGCTATGTCATTTGTTATTGGTATTCCACATAATTGACTTAAAATAACAAGCGTCATAACTCCTCCCGCACTGGGTCCATCTTTAGGAACGCCCCCTTCTGGACAATGAATATGCAAACCAAATGAACCTGAAACCTGTATCTCGTCATTTATTTTGATTTTTATATCATCGGGTAATAAATTAGTGGCTATCGTTCTAGCAACCTTTACAGATTCAACCATAACATCTCCTTGTTTTCCTGTTAATTCTAGTTCAAATTTGCGTTCACTTATTGTTCTAAAACATTCAACTCTAGTTAAACCACCTATACCCGATTCAGTTGCGTATAAACCATTCATAATACCCACCGTTGGTTTAGAATGGATTTTATGATGATGGATTTTATTATTTATATCCAATATATCATCGATTATTTTGTTGGTTATGGTAAGCGGAAATTTATGTTTTGAATCACCTTTAATACGCTCTAAATTAAGTTCTCTAATTATTTCAAATAACTTATCTTTTAATTTTCTAACTCCACCTTCATAGGTATAACAATCGATCAAATATTCGGATGTTTTTTCGCTTATTTTTAAATCGTCGAAACCATAACCAACACTTTTTGTTATTTCGGGCATTAAATAATTCTTAATAATCTCTATTTTTTCATTTTTAGTTAATGCATTTGTCTTGATCTCCAATATCCTATCACGCAATATTCTATCAACCAAACTACTATCATTATAACTAAAAACAATTAACGCCTTGGATAAATCAAATTTAATACCTGAAAAATATTTATCTTTAAATTCTGCATTTTGACTACTATCTGTTAAATGTGTCAATATTCCAATAATTTCACGTCCTCGTTCCGTTTGACTCACTTTGTCCAATTCGTCTATATAAATGATAGGATTCATACATTCTTTGTCCATCAAAATATCAACCACGTCACCCCATTTACTATCCACATAAGTATAACTATGTCCTTCTAAGGTAGAACCGTCACTTGAACCTCCTAATTGGATAAATGAAAACGGTCTAGGAACACCATCCTTATCTTTTAGACAACGTGCTAATCCTTTCTTACATAATGTTGTTTTACCTGTTCCAGGGGGTCCGTGAATACCTAAAACAACGCCATTAGTATTACCATTTATCCATTGACCAATAATCCTTTCCAATTGTTTTTTTGCTTCTTTGTGTCCATAAACAGCGTTATCTAATGTCTTTTTAACATCCTTTAAATAATCTATTTTGTTTTGTTTATATTCCATCCATTCTAAATACTTTTCTTTAAATTTAGACATAATTTCATTTAGTTCGTTTTTTTCTGTTAATTTATTTATTTGACTCAAAATTTCATTTTTAATATGAATATTATTTTCAATGGCTGTTGATATTTTATTTTCTTTTTTATCTTTGTAACTATTAACGATTCTTTCCCATGGACTTTTTCGATTTGAGATAATACCTGTTGGTTTTTTTCTTTTTTGTTGCATTTCATTCATTAATTCTGAAATCGTTTTACTAGAAGACAATAAATCGTTTTGTGGATCGGTTGGTATGTCCTGAATAACTTTTTTTGTTATTCCTATATTTTTCAAAAGTACTTTATTAAATCGCAATAAAAAATCATCTATACTCTTTTCTGTCTCCAAATCATTGTCATGAACTGATTCTAATATATCCAATATTTTTTCGGATTTTTTAATTTTTCTAGGTATATGACAATTTTCATTAATATATGTCATGATTTTATTATGCGAAATTTTAATTAATGATGTTAATTCTCCACTAAATTTTTTAAGAAAAGTCATTATATCTTCTTCCTTATAAACACCAAACGGAATTTTCAATAAACCATCTAAATAAGTGGCTGCGTTTGCTCCACTATTATCTGTTGAATTCCTAAATTTTTTAAGTTTTTCATAACCTTTTTGTTTAACATATTCAGGAGCATCCATTTTTTTAATTTTATTCTCATACATTACATCCTCGGCTAACTCATAATCATTATTCGTCCCATTAATTTTCTTCACTTTCTTAAAAACCGATAAAAATCTACGTTGCATGTTCCATTGAAATGACTTGAAAATCTCCATAATATCCGAATCTTTCGATGTCAAATTTTTTTCGATATTTATTACACCTGAAAGGACATCCGAAAGATACTTCGATTTACTATTTTGTTCATCTAGTAATAATAATTTAATCATTGTTTGTTTCTGAATCATATTTGAGTTAATATATTTTTTAATAGTGTCTGATACATCGTTATTTTTAACACGACTTAGTTTATTATATTCATCTATTATCATATCTACAATGTGGTCATGTTCCGTTAATAACAAATCTCTCAAAGATATATTGTTTAAATAATTTTTCTTGAAATCACACGATATATCACTGAATTCTAAACCACGGTTTATTTTTTGAATTTTAAGTTTCAAACCTAAACTATTATTTGTTTTGCATAGATTTAAATTATCTTTTATTATTATTCCTGTTATTATCAATATTTTATTATTATGTGGAATACATATTTCTGCCCCATATGTATTCAAAAATAAATTTTCATTTATCTGTTTATTATTAGATATTTCCTTAACCAAAACATTCTCCAATTTGATTTCGTTATAATTTTTCCGATTTATCACTAAACAACTTATTGGTTTGAATATTGAATTATAAAATTGCAACAACATCATATTTGAATAATTATATCCATCACTCCAATCTAATCCTATCAATATTTCCAATATATTATGTATATTTCTACATCCACAATACATACACAAATCATATATAAAAGTTTCAACCAAAGATATTTGATGTTCAAGGGTATTAAAATATGATAAAGAAGCACGAAACGGATTAATCGGTGCATTTAAAGAATTATGAATTTTAACTAAATTATTTAAATTTCCATTAAATTCTATATATTTATCCTGATTTAATAAACCAATCCGATAATTTTCATCCAAATTTTCTGTTATATCAAATAAATAATTTCGTGCATTTCGTATCCTAATGTTCAAATTACCAGATATGTATCGTCGTTTTCGCCACATTCTTTGAATACTTATGATTCCTCTTTCATTAGGTTCTTCTTCCACAAACATATCATCGAATTGCATCACAATTTTACTATTTTATTATCAGTCACATATATATTTGTCTCAGTTTGTGCAACAAAACTTTTATTTATGTCCATCACTATATCGTGTTTTTCAATCATATTGTTGTCCATCATGTAATTAAATCCCTCGATACTGTTAGGTGTCAGTTCATTATATTCAAATGGAAAATTATAAAATTTATTACGAATATAATCAATTCCTTTCAATATGTTTTTCGATAAAGATTTATATCTTTTTCCTCCTATATGTTTTTTAATTGACATATAATTCAAGTTAAAATTATAAAAATAATTATTATTGTTTGATATATCTCCAAATGATTCTGTTTTATTTAATATATCGTTATTTTCAATTAATATACTATTCATTTCTTGTTTTACTCCCTTTCCAGTTGTTAAATATGGTTCAATAGCAAAACAGTCGTTTTCTTTCATTCGATACGTGTTTAATATTCCTCTTCGCCTAACATCTATATTAGGAAATGGAACATTATCATGAACTTTGTATAAATTTATTTTATGACCACATAAATCCTCAAACGATTTCAATTGATAAAGTTTTCCATCTATTGTTAATTCCAAACTATTAATATATTCCTCTATTATTTTACCAACCTCATAAACATCAACGTCAATACCACATTCATTTATCGCTATACTAGTTGCTTCCTCACTATATTTTTTCAATATACCTAAATCATCATTTTGTGTATAGTTAAACGCACTATCTATTAAATTACCATCCAAATGAATACCATAATCTATTTTTATTATTGATTTAAATGGATTAAACATTATATTTGGTTCATTTGGACTATAATGTGCAGCAATATTATCCACAGATAAACATATTGGAAAGGCTATCCCATATTTAGTGTTTCTAGTCCCTCCTATTTCATTCCCTATGAATTTTTTTAAATCGTATAAATCTACCAAAGTAGATTTTCTATTATCAAGATAATTAATTATTTTATCTTTTACATCGTTGTGTATTTGAGAAACCTTTTTCAATTTATCTAAATCCATTTATTAAATATACATAAAATATCTGTTTTATGTATATATCACATGACTAAATATTTACAAATCAATAATGACATAAGTTGTGGTTTCATATCATTCCATCTAAAATATATTTTTCAAGACATCGTATGTCAAATTCATTCATGTTGCGATACACCGATATACAACAAAATTATACCAAACGTTTATGTTGGAAATCTTAATGGAGTAAATAACGAAAATTTACTCAAAGAACTTGGAATAACGCAGGTTATTAGCGTGATGAATTTCACACCTAAACAATTTGAATATATTACCTATTATCACTTAAACATTAAAGATAATCTTGTAGCAAAAGATAAAGATGTTTTATATGAAAATTTAGATGATTTTGTAGAAGTTATCAATGGTTGCGTTACCAATAATGAACCTGTATTTATTCATTGTCATTATGGTAGTCAACGTTCGTGTGCTTTAGTATGTGCTTATCTTATCAAACATCATCAAGCATCATATTATTCAGCCATCAAATTTATCAAAAAACAACATCCCCATGCTTTTTTATTTTTTAATCATTTCGAAAAACAATTAATTCGATACCAACATGATATGGAAAATAAAGAATGGGATATTCTATGAGGGGACTAGTCCCCTTCAAAACCCCTTTATTTTTGTGTCTTCGACACAAAAAGGGTTCATTTTTTGACTTTGTCAAAAAATGGCTTCGCAACAAGGGGTCTAGCCCCCTTTAGAACCCCCTTATTTTTGGCTACGCCAAAAAGGGTTCATTTTTTGACTTTGTCAAAAAATGGCTTCGCAACAAGGGGTCTAGCCCCCTTTAAAACGAGGGGACTAGTCCCCTTCAAAACCCCTTTATTTTTTCGACTTTGTCGAAAAAAGGGTTCATTTTTTGACTTTGTCAAAAAATGGCTTCGCAACAAGGGGACTAGTCCCCTTCAAAACCCCTTTATTTTTTCGACTTTGTCGAAAAAAGGGTTCATTTTTTGACTTTGTCAAAAAATGGCTTCGCAACAAGAAGACAACTGAAAATTATCATAATTTCTAACCACATTTTTGGTTGAGTGATTAACCATATACTTGTTTAAGTAATTCGATAACCACAGGTGGGGTGACCATATTTCCAAATAAATCATATGCATTCACATGTTGTGGAATCACATATGTGTTTGGAAATCCACATATTTTTTTTAATTCTTTAATATTTAATTTTCTCAAATATTTATTATCTATGATAACGGCTAACTTATTTGAATCTGTGGCAGTTAATGTAGGAGATACATCATTGGGATGACAACAGTAATTTAATATGTATTAAAACATATTAAATATGACGTTTATTTACTAATTATCAGTTTATTATCACTTTTTATATTATTCTTATAACTCCTCAGACCATTTACCCTAGCACTAAACACTGTTAAAATTTGTAGTAAATCTTTCACAACCTCTTCTTCGGGAGAACTTTTTATATCATTTTCTATGATTATTTTTCCATTGGAATGTTTATTTATTATATATTCAATCATTTCGAATCCTATTCTACACAACCGATCTTTATAAGCAACAACTAGTATTTCAATTTCTCCTTTTATAGCCAAATCCATAATTTTTTGCAATCCTTTCCTATTAAAATTTATACCACTGCCAATATCCGTTATTAATTCGTAATTGGGATATTTTTCTAACATATATTTTTTTTGACGTTCTAAATCATTTTTTTGTCCATGTGTTGATACCCTACAATAACATATTTTTTTTCGTTCTTCGTTTTTTATTATACCTGTTTTTTCTAAATATCCTTTGATGTTATATAATCTTTTACCACCTGGTGTTCTTATTAATTCTATTAATCCTCTATCTGCATATCTATATAATGTATTTTTATGAACTGATAATATTTTTGTCGCTTCCTTAGGTGTTATAAATTCTTTGCTCATTATTAATATTTATATATATTGTAATGTTTATATACTTAATTATAATAAAACATACTTAAAGGTTTTAATTTAATAATAAACATGACCAACAATACAAAACAATTTTTCAGAAAAAAAATATCCAAAAAAATATGGATTCCTAATGATGACAATATATTAAAAATTAATAAAACAATTAATAAAACGTGGTTTAATTCAGATTTTAACAAGTGTAATGTTACTAATGAAAATATATTATCCAATAATGACATTAAAAATATAAATGAGATAGAAACGGATTTAAATATTAAACCATTGTTAAGAAGTAGAAAAATAGAAATTTTTTTTAAACATAAAGATAGGCAAATTATAAATGAATGGATAGAACTTTATAATTATGTTTATAATTTTACTTTAAGATATTATCGTTTGAATAAAAAAGAAAAAAAAAGTTTTTATTATATCAGAAGTAAAATAAAACCATTATTTCATGACGAGATTAAAGATAGAATAAAAAAATCGAAAATTCCATCCCATACGATCGATAATGCAATTAGTGATGTTATAAAAGCGTATAAAAGTTGTTTTGGTTTGTTGAGAGCAGGACAAATAAAACATTTTACAATTCGATATAAACGAAAAACATCATTGCGACAGTCGATTGTTCTGGAAGCATCCTGTTTTTCTAAAAAATCACAAAATACATTTTGTTCATCGGTATTTGGTAGTTACATAAAAACGTCAGAATCGATAGAAGACATCAAAAATGATTGTAGGCTATCATTTCATAGAGGAACAGACAAATACTTTTTATTCGTTCCATCTGTGGTAGATAAAAATATTTCTTTAGAGAGTGATATAGCGATATTAGATCCGGGCAAACGAACATTTCAAACATGTTTAAGTTCAAATGATGTGATAGACTACGGAAACGACGTAAGTATCAGAGTTGAAAAAGAACTTAAAAAATGTGATCATTATAAATATCTTTATAAAATTACCAAATATAAAAAATATAAAAAAATATATCAGCGGACGGAAAATCACTTACATAATTTGGTTAATGAATTACACCATAAGGTTTCAAACGATTTATGCAATCGATATAAATGTATTTTAATTGGAAGGTTAAGTACAAAAAATACAAATCGAAAGGATAAAAGTTGTTTAACTAAAATGACGAAAAGAATATTACAATACCTATCTCATTATAAATTTAGAAACGTATTACAAGCAAAATGCGAACAAAAAAATATAAAAATGTTTTCAGTGGATGAGAAATACACTTCAAAAACATGTAGCATTTGTGGAGGTTACAATAAAAAATTAGGTGGAAATAAAATATATAATTGTAATAAATGCAAAACGACAATTGATCGTGATCACAACGGATGTAGAAATATATTTATAAAAAACTACAATGGAGTTGTAAATTATTTATCTACAAATGAATGAAAATTTATTCACGGTGGCTACTTATCATTAGAGACTCGTTTAATAATGGAAGCATATTCGTATTTTGATACTTCGGTTGACATCCGTAACATTTTCAATGTTATATTTTTCGATTGATACTATCAACTTACAATGATAATAGTTTTGTTTATTAAACATAAAAAACAGCACAAAAATCACGCTTAACAGCAATAAATGATAGTCTCATGTAGCGGATCTAATATTTTACTAATATGAAAACTTAATTTACCTTTACATATATTGTAGCCTTCATCACTATCTTTTTTATATTCTCTTTTTCCATTTATCAAATCTTTACATTTCTCGATTTTCAAATATTTTTTTTCTACTAAATTATTTAACATTTTCATTAAATTTTCGTGATAATTAAATGTCAATATTTCGTCATATGTTAATGGAACACCATCCATCCACGCAATTCCTTTTTCCTGTGACCAATGTTTTTTTCTTCTTTCTAACATTATATTCTTCATCAATAAACGTTCATCATTATTTATCTCACCATTATAACCAATATCCCAAGAATGTATGTTATTAGCACCACCTCGTTTATCACCTATTTTACATCCATAAACTGATGTTAAACAGTGTAACTCAATTATTTTTTTCGCAAACAAAGGTTCAATATCAGTTTCTGTATCATCATAATCAATAACATCCTTAATAAATACTTTGTGTTTATTATATTCAATATTATCTAATGGTATGTTTTTTTCTAAATTACATATTATATAAACTCTTTCTCTTGATTGCGGACATCCAAAATCGGATGAATTTAATTTTTTGTAATTTACATAATATCCTATTTCTTCAAACAAATCTTTTATTTTTTCAATACATTTTCCATTTTCTAAAGAAATAAGATTATATACGTTTTCTAGTATGATAGTATTTGGTTTGTGTATTTTACATATATCAACAATTTTGAATATTACACCTCCTGCTATATTAAACCTGATAAAACCTTATAACCTGATTAAAACGATCTATATCCATAAAAATTACCTACGATAATTTTTATGGTTAGTAATACACACCAATTATACTATCAATGTGTATATACTAAATTTATATAAACCACTTCTCAGGGTCATTTTTAAAGTATATCATTTTCGGTTCTTAGGAAGAAAGCAGATAACTCCCATAAAAAATTTTTATATTATGCTTTTTATCATTATATTTCTACTCCCATTATAATCTCTATCAGTTTTTAATTTACACATTTTACAATTAAATATTTTACTTCCACCCAAATTTCCATTTTTCCATCCACATCTTGTACACGTTTTTGATGTATAACTTTCTTCTTGTATCCTCAATTTTCTTCCATATACTCCACTTTTATATTTTAATCGTTGTAAAAATCTGTAAAAACCTATATTTTGAGATATTCTTTTCGTCATCTTGTTCAATACACTATCTGTTTTTCTTATTGTGTCTTTGGTACTCCATTTCCCTATCACTATGTTATCATATGATTTACACAAATAATCACATACTTTCCAATGCATGTCATCTACTGTATTCCTTATTGATATTCTTGTTTTACGTTTCTTTTTTTCTATATCTTCTATTTTCATTATTTTTTCTTTTCCTCTTTTGTCTATTTTCCATTTTATCTCTTTCTTTTCTATTTTGTCTTCTATTTTATCCAGTCTATCTAATGATTTTAATTTTGATTTTAATTTTTTACTTATGTTTGTCCCTATTTCGACTATTCCTTTGTTGGTTTTACATGTCAAAAATGTTCTGATTCCAGGGTCTATACAAATCCAATCTTCTGTTTCTAAAATTTTTTTGTTTTTAATAATTGGCACTAGCAATGTAAATTCATCTTTATCTTTGTTATAATGAATTTTACATGCATGTTCTACCTCATATTTTATGTTTTCTTTATTTTTCATTTCATCACCTAAATAACTAGGATAAATTGTTTTACCATCTCTACTAAATGCACTTTTTTCTATATCCATAATATGGGAATTTTTACTTTTTTTTATATATCGAAGCACAAAATGTCTTATATTTTTATTTTTCAAATTTGTTAAACAACTTTTATAAGATGCACATGCTAATTTAATTGCATTTTCTAACACATGAGAAGGAATGTTATAGTTTTTTTTTATTTCGTTCATTTTTTCATTTAAAAAATATGTTCTAATTTTTTTAAAATCCGTAGTAATTTCATTATTATTTTTTAATTTTTCTATGTCTGTATCTCTTTCTTCTTTTTTTGCTATTTTACCTATCATATCGTTAATCACTTTTAACACTTCTTTTTCCATACCTTTGTATTTATTAACTTTTTTTAGTTTTTCTTCATGACATTCTTCTCTAACATATTTATATCTTCTTTGTTTAAAAAATTTTATTGTACTATTATACATAATTCTGTAACCATCCAACATATCAATTAATTTATTTTTTTGTTTATTATTTGGTTGCAAAATTATTTTTCTACATGCGATTATCTTATCTACAGGTTCTAAATCATTTTTAAAATCATATTTATTATTATCTGTGGTATGGTTATTCTTGACAAACATATCGTAATACGAATTAGTTTTAATTTTATCATTCTTCTTATCAATAAATAAATTATATAAAGGTATCTTTTCGGAGTGAATTTTAATCCTATCAACGAGTTCCTTATATTTAGTTTGTGAATATTTCTTTTTCTTTTTCATATTAATGTATATTAATTATAATTCTTTAAGTATAAATATATAATAAAATATATAATTATATAATAAAATAGTAATATAAAAATTTATAAATATATAATTGTATAGATGAGTAGTTTTTTCAAAGGTAATTATGTTTCTTGTAAAGAAGCATCAAAAATATTAGGTGTTCATTTCCAGACGTTAAGAAATTGGGATAAACAAGGAAAAATAAAGACAATAAGATCGCCCGGTGGGACGAGATACTATGATGTAAAAGATTTTATAAAAAATATAGATGAAAATAGCGAAAACCAACATATTGAAGAAATGATACAAAGTAATTTAAAACAGGAAAATGTAGAACAAGAAAATGTAAAAAGAAAAAAAATATGTTATTGTAGAGTGAGTTCATATTCACAAAAGGATGATTTACTAAACCAAATAGAATTTATGAAAATAAAATATCCAAATTATGAAATGCTAACGGACATAGGAAGCGGAATAAATTTTAATAGAAAAAACTTAAGAAAAATAATGGATTATGGAATAAAAGGAGAATTAGAAGAATTAGTAGTAGCATATAAAGACAGATTATGTAGAATAGGCTACGATTTAATAGAATATTTATTAGAAGAATATTCAAATACAAAAATAATAATAGAAAACGAAGAAGATAAAAGCCCCGAAAAAGAATTAACAGAAGATTTATTAGAAATAATAACGGTATTTAGTTCAAGATTATATGGAATGAGATCATATTCAAAGAAATAAGTTATAAATATATATTTTATAGAAATAATTTTATGAAATATAATTATTATCAGGTTTTATCAGGTTTATATCAACAGTTGTTACCTCTTCCATCACTAAATCCTTTTTTACCTCCTGCAGAACTAAAAGGTTGGCACGGAAAACCTGCACATAATAAATCAAATTTTTCCATGTTAGAAGGTTCAATCATATTTATATCTAATTTGCTATTATTTTCCTTAAAATTAAGATTATATGTATCGATTGCATCCTGTTTTATATCTACTGACAATATACATTTGAAATCCAAATTTGTATTATGGTTATTATAGTTTTCAATTGCTAGTCTAAAACCACCAATACCTGAACATAAATCAACATATTTAATCATATTAGTTATACTATTATTCATACGTTATGTATAAGTAATAATCAATTTTTTTATCCCTTTTTAGACATGTAATTTTGTAAAACTTGTGTCAATTGTAATATGCATTTTGAATTTTTGTTTATTGATGCATTAATATCTCCCAACACATCGACTACATTTTTGTTTTCGCTATTATGGAAAAAAACACTCAAAACATCAGTCAAATCAGGTTCATCATCGTCGTCATTTTGATGTCCATCCTTCGTCATATTGGACATCATGTTGTTCATAAAAGATTCTAATGGATTACCATATTGATGTTCTGATAAATCACTCTTATTATCAGTCCCAAGTGTATTTTCTACACTATTCACGGAACAATCATCACTTTCCTCATCCAACGTTTTTTTCAGTAATTCTTCATCACAAACACTTGATGACTGAGATTTACTATCCAGTTCCTCGATCTTAACTTCCTCTTCTTTTTCCAACACTAAAACTTCTTTCTTTTTCCTAGGCATTTTATTATATTTATAATAAAATATTTCTTTATACCTTTATTTATTTTTCCACCATGACGTATTTTTAACATTTTCTCCTAATTCTTGATATGCTTTTTGTTCGTATGGAGTTCGATCACAAATATATTTATTTGCATGTTTTATTAAATCGCTTCTATTTTCAAATGTCACCTTATTGGGTTGAATTTTAGAACTCACGTTTCCATCGTAAAAATCGTAGATAGGTGGTTTTCCGTCTTTTGGTATAATTATATACCCATTTTTAGGGACATTATTACCATCAACTCCTTCGTTTATATGAACCGATGTTATCATTTCTGATTCGCATTTTTTATTATAAAGATTTTTGTAAGAATTGAAATAAGTTTGTTTTTCTTTAGAATAAATACCTGTATCTTTTATTAATTTATTCTCTAATCCACTTAAAATTTCTTCTTTCTTATCACAGTTTAATTCGCAATTCATTTCATCTATTACATCAGATAATAATTTTCTGATAAACGTATTATTAGAATTTTCGGCTGCACCCCTTAAAATACCACATCTATTTTTATAAACAGTTGATTTATCAGATGTAAAATTTTCTGTATTCAATTTATCAATTAATTGTCGTTTCAATGAACTCGCATTTCTCATACATTTACTAATATTAGAAACATTTATTTTTTTTCCATTAAGTTCTAGCGATTTAATTTCGTTCGATTCTATTTTATTTAATTGTTCATCTGTTAGTTGAGGCATAATAAACAACATTTCCTCTAAATCACATTCATCATTTTCATCAATTAACACTTTATATTCGTCATACGTATTGGGACATTCTCTATCTTTTGGTAACGAATAAAAACAACTACCTGACATAACATCACTATCTATCACATTTTCATAATAACAACCAGTTACTTCTTCACCCTTATCATTAGTTTTTCTACATTTAGTTAGATCGAAATTTTCTTTTAGTCCTTTTTTTGAACTAATTATTATAAAACACACTAATAATAATAGAACAAATATATACATTTAATAAACTATAATTAATAAATGCTTAGATTAAATTTTCTATAAATCAATATAGTTACGATACCATGAGGGTAATTGCATTTTTTGATTATAGGGAACTTTATTTTTTGCGTTTTTCAATAACTCAGGATAAATATAAAATAAATGAATAAATACAACCCCTCCAAAAAGTATAATAAGCAAAGCAAGATAATTAGTAAAACATCCCATTTTTATATTTATTTCTGAGATATATATTTTTGATAAACTTATGTTTCAATACATACCACGTTTAATTTTATCTTTTACTACAAAAACCAAATATACATATAACGCTAAATAACTAAACACACAAAATGTTATCAAAATAAAAATAATAGATAATATTTGTTCTATAATTGATGTATCACATGACATTTTTACATACTAATTAGATATTATCTTTATAAATGACACTCAAACGTCTAGCCTTCTCGTTTATTTTATTTTTTTCCTTGGCTAATTGGTTTCTTACGTCATAATCACCTATGTTATTAATATTTTCATAATGTGGTAATTGAATATTATATACTTTTTCGTTTGGTATGCTTAACCCTGTGTTACGATTTCCAATTTGAACTTCATAATCCTTAATCAACGTTTTATATCCAAAATAATTTGTTCCTTCATAAGTAAATACTTCTGATTTCATAAAATCCTCCATATCATCCCCTTCACGAATATTTATATATGTTCTAAATCTATTGTCCGTTTTCAATATACTTTTGTTTCTAATATTAATAACAAAATTAATACCATCCTCTCCCGAATCTAATATATCCCTTTCAATTAAACGGTACACTCTCCCTAGATCACCACCATAACATACATCGTCCAACAGCGTTTTTTTGAACATAGCATATCCCACAAATCCCGCTAATGCAATTGAAAATCCATAAATTAAATTTTGTGCAAAAGGAAGTTTATCTTTTAACATAATAATTGGAACTTTCAATAAAGGAATCATTAAAACTAATAAATAACCTAACATCCCAAATCCAGACGCTAATTTCGAAAATTTCAATGTTTTTTTTAAATCGTTTCTCTTACATTTTCGTAATGAATACATTTGGTAAGCAATGGCATTGGTAATATTTATAATGGAATATAACAATATTGGGACAAGAATAAAATTTATAACAAAACCAGGTGGCTCCCATGGATATTTTCTTAGTCCAATTAAAGGTGCGTAAAAACGTCTGGGTGACCATAATATCGGCAATAATACCTGTTCCGCTAATAAATGAGAGAAAAACGCCCCTGAAAACGAAATTAAATTATCTATATAAAACACTGATTCATCTAGGACAAAACTAAGAATGAAAAAAACAGCCAGTATAATTACTAATATTATGAACGCATAAACGAACAATATCATTTATTATTAGTGAGTTATTTTTTAATATGTTAATGGTGGTGTTTTTAATTTAGAGTCGATTAATAATAACATGAAAAAATGAACAATTATGCCTATTATATTATAAATAACTCCATATTTAACATAAGGACTGTATGTATATACCTTTAAATATCCACTTGCCCATTTTTGTGGTGGAGAATAAGGAATTGCTACTTTATCAACTATACTTGCACCTTGTGCTATCAAAATCATAAGTGCAAACAGTGCCGTTGTAGTTATAAATGCATAACTCATTGGTTGTGATATAATTTCATCATAATAATCACATTCTATTTTTCTTTCTGCACATTTTTGAACAATATACAATTTATATAATTTATAGTTGATCATCAATGAAACTAAAAATGAAAATAATAACGCTAATGGTTCATCTAGTTGGTTGATAGAAGAAAATTTATGAAATATTGCAATCATAATATCGGATAAAATTGGTAAAAAAAATAAATTTAATAATAAAAATGTCAATATATTATACTTCATATCATTGAAAGTTATAATGTCCGTTACAATGGAAATCACACCAGACACCAATAGAATAGTGATTACTATAACCTTCGTTATACTTCCTTCGCCAACGGAATGAATCGTATTAGCAATATCAGATACATATTTAGGTTTTGTTGGATCTATATTTCCTAAACTTGATGAAATCATACCTAATAAATTTTTGGAATTTATCTTTTTTGGTATGATTTCATCAAGTTTAGCCTTCGCATCATTTCCTTGTGCTAATAGATTTTGTGCTTGTCCCTCAAGTTTAGCCTTCGCATCATTTCCTTTTGATAATAGATTTTGTGCTTGTCCCTCAAGTTTAGCCTTCGCATCATTTCCTTTTGATAATATTCCTTGTGCTTGTCCCTCAAGTTTAGCCTTCGCATCATTTCCTTTTGATAATATTCCTTGTGCTTGTCCCTCAAGTTTATTTTTCATCTCATTTCCTTTTTCTAATTGTCCTTTAAGTTTAGAACTTATCATATTCTCACTTTTTTTCAAGTTTATTTTTGGTAATGACATCTTTATAATCCTTAATAAGATAATATCTAATAATAATTTATATGGATCTTAATCTTAAGGAATTCAGTAATCCTGACTTGTTTGTACCATCAACTACGAACGAAGTTTTTCCCCATATTGCATCACGTTCAGAAAATTTGAATATATTGTATGGTGGAAATAAAAAATCGTTTTTTACGAAAAATGGATTGTTAAATGTTTTAATATTTGTATCATTAGTTTCACTAATTATAATTTTTTTAGGTTACAAATATTATAAAAAAAAATATAAAATAGAATATAATAAAAAAATATTTGATGAACATTTTAGGAAACTTGATAAAATGAGACATAATAAAACAAAACATACTAAAACTAAATCTATCAAAAAAAAAGGCAAAAAAAAATCTAATAATAATTTTCTATTATGATAATAATAATGACTAATTATAAAGAAGAATTGTTAAACAATAATGAGTTCAAAAATAAATATAATGATTTTCATGGTATAAAAAGTAAAAACATAAAAAAGGGAAAGGATAATTTCGGTAATTTTGTATTTATTAGTCCTAGTGAAAAGTATATATTATATCCACCAAAATATAAAGAATTATATCAATATGTCAATGAACTCATAAATGCCAAACTTGAATTAATAAATTCAATTAGTTTATTAAAAAATATGCTTATTAATGATCAGGATAATAATGATTTGAAAAAAGAATTCGAAAAAAAATATAATGAATTTCAAAATAACGACATTTTAATTAATAATACTTTGTCTGATATTGATGTTCATGAAACTGATAATCATGAATACATTAAATATAAAGAAAAATCGAAATCGTTGCAAAATGATTTAGATAAAATTATTAAAGAACGTTCAAACGAAACAGATAAAGAAAAACTTAAAGATTTAAATAAACAAATTATAGATTTATTCAATAAAACTAGAACTCTCAATAAACAAGCCACCAATTCGAAAAGTGATTCTCATAAATTGTTAAAAACACAAAGTGCCTATGTTCGTTATTATACCAATCTAGATATATCTGAAATCAAAGTAAAAATTAATTAATCTATTTAGTTTATATATCATTATGTTCTTAATTAAACACATTATACCTATATATTTTTTTTCTGCTTTACTTATTGGAATTATTATTAGTGTTCTATGGACTCCCGAACCAACTATCATATATAAATATCCTACTCCATATAATAAAATTGTTTTCAAAGATAAAACTGATTTATGCTATCAATATGTTCCTACAGAAACAGAATGCAATGATAAAACGATTAGTGTTAAAGTTAATAAACTTGAAGATGTCGAACAAACCTAATTCAAATAGTCATACAACGTATAAATATAACTTCTAATATTTTTTTTCTTATTAATTTTATGTTCTTTTCCACATAATATTGAATCACAGGTATATTCATTATCATATTTTCTCATGCTATTTTCGGGAATCCAGATAATTTTCTTGTGTAATAATGAAGGTATATTATTGTATATATCTACTGAAAATATATCATATTTAATTTGAGATTCGAAAAGTTTAACTAAATATTTCGTTTTTGTCATTAATGGATGAAACATATATAGCAAAATATTGGTAGTATATACTTTTTGCAAAAATAACGCTATATTTATGCTAATGTAACTAGAATACAAATGGCTCACTACAACTTTCTCAAGTGGGTCTAAACTATTTGAGGTAAAATATAAAACAAATTGTTTATTTTTTACTAATTTAGCCATTATTTCATCTGATAACACATCACGTGCAGTTCCATTAAAAATTTCCAATTGTGGTAATATATAAATCGTTTTTTTAGGTATTGAATTATATATTAACAATCTAAAACGATATTTATCATGTTGTGTTATTCTAACAATTTCAACACTATTTTTAAGTTCATTATTTATTATTTTATTATCTACGTATTCCTTGAATATCGACGAAAACGGAACAACATCCATGGGATCGCAATCATAATGTGTTCTAGATGTTTCGTTTCCACCACAGGAACAGTTGGAATACATATTTAATTCCACAAAACTATCAGTACTCACATCCGATAAACGAGGTTTTATTAACGGACTTTTTTTTAATATTTTATCAATATAATTCTCAAAAAAACGTCTTGGATAATAGGATAATTGCACTACTAACAAAGAATATAAAATGTTATCTTGATGGGATAACGAATATTTATCTATCATTTTGGAAAAGTTAAAATTATTATCATCATCTATTCCATCATTTGATGGTTTCGTACACCAATTAAATATATTCATTCCATGAATATGTTTAAGAATCACTATACTTTTATATCAATTTTATTTGCATTTTTTAAGTGTTGATTTCGTTGTTGTCTTTCTTTTCGTTTTATCAGTTATTTTGGCTGTTAAAAATTCAGCCTTGATTTCATCCTCCAATTCTTCTAGCAAATTATTGTAAATATCCTCTTTTTTTAATGTGGCAATGGTAGTGGTTTCATGAGAAATCAATTTTCCTCCTGAACTCAAAGAAACACCATCATCTAATTCTTTTGTTTTAATAACGTTTAATATTTCATCAGAAAGCGTTTTATGACGCTCATTTAAAAGTTTCAACTTTTTTTTAGCATCTTTTATTAAATCATCCAAAGACAACCACTCTTTAATATCAGATGTTAATTTTTCCGTTCCTTCGTCTTCGCTATCTACTTCGCTATCTGTTACTTCGCTATCTGTTACTTCGTTATCTACTTCGTTATCTACTTCGTTATCTACTTCGTTATCTACTTCGTTATCACTTGACATTGTTATTTATATATAAATTGATAGTCTAATATTCTTCAATTTTTATTTCATATTCCTTTGTAACACTGGAGTGAATTCCCATTGAATATCAAGCAATTACGAAGTAAACTTATATTGAGACAAGAAGTCATGATGCTTTTATACAAAATATTTCTACAATTTAATTTATTATCGTATCTTTCATATTCTTTAAGATGATCATAATTGTAATTAGTATTAAGATACAAATCATAATCCCGCCTATATTTTCGAATGTCGATCACTTCATTATTCAAATATTTGTGATATATTTTTGTTTTTTTCAATGGACGTTTTCTTAAATTCGTTATGACACTATCAGTAATTTTTTTGATTAATCGTTCAGCGTATCTCTTTGCACAAAATTTTCTATATAATCTTTGGAATAATGTTATTCCTAAAATTGTCTTTTTATATTGTTTTTTAACGATATACATACGATACACAGATTGAATCAATATTGCATTTAAGTAAATTTTATAATCGTTTTTTCTATTACGAAATAAAGAAAACATTAATAATTAATGATAAGATAATTAATTGCATGTAGTGTTGAATAATACGTGCATATTTATCGAACTAATTCAACAAAAGTATATAAAAATTGATTAATAATATATATATAATTAAGTATTATATATATATTAATGATGTCTAACGAAAAATATGATTTTACTAACGATTTATCAGAAATAGAAAATGTAGTAGGTTTGCAATTGTCAATTTACACAAAAGACGAGATTTTAAAAAATAGTGTAGTACCAATAACATCAGCAGAATTAAACGAAGGAACATCGATGAACATACCTAAATGTAATGGCGTTAATGATCCTAGATTGGGTCCTCTTAGTCGTTCGTCACCATATGTGTGTCCCACCGATAACCTTGCGTATGTTAAATGTCCGGGTTATTTTGGACATATTGTTTTTGCTAAACCCGTCTATTGGTCTCACTATTTGGAGATAGTCGTAATTATATTAAAATTTACATGTACCAGTTGTTCTAGTTTATTAATTGATAAATCTGGAGAAACTTCTACTAGCGAACATCAGGCGTTTTTGGCATCCCAAAAACTTAAAGGAAAAAGTCGTTGGGCTAAATTCAAAAAAATAAAACATAGAAAAACATGTCTCGAATGTTTAGCAGATCAACCTAGTAGATATAACAAAGAAGCAAATATTGGTATTGGGGCTACATTGACAACACAATCAAGTTTTCCCATTGCAGAATATAATTCAAGTAACGTCACATCATCAGGAACTAAAAAAATATTGATGTCAGCCGAAATGGTTTACGAAATTTTTTCTAATATATCTGATGAAGACGTTGAAATTATGGGGTTTAGTGCTCAATATTCACGTCCAGAAAATTTTATTTGTAGTGTATTTCCTGTTCCTCCACCTTGTGTTCGTCCATCAAATTTAACAGAAACTTCTCAACGTTCAGTTGATGATTTGACATATAAAATTTCTGATATTATGAAACTAAATGAATGTCTCGAGAAAAAAATCGCTAAAAACGAAAATGACGAACAAATTTATTGGTATCTTGAATTATTACAATATCATGTAGCAACCTATGTTAATAACGAAATAAAAGGGTTACAAAAAGCCAAAAGACGTTCTGGAGGTCCCATGAAATCCGTAACTGCACGTCTGAAAGGTAAAGAAGGGCGTATTCGTCAAAATTTAATGGGAAAACGTGTCGATTTTTCGGCACGTAGTGTAATTACTCCAGATCCTATGTTGGGTATTGATGAAGTAGGAGTTCCTTTGAAAATTGCCAAGGATTTAACATATCCTGAAACAGTAACTAGGTATAATATCGCACATCTTACTAAAATTGTTCATAATGGTCCCAATAAATATCCGGGTGCTAGATACATCCGTTCTTTAAATGGAACTAAATGGGAACAAAGAGATTTGAAACATACTGAAAGAAAAGGAACTCTTAAATCTCTTGAATTATCGATTGGTGATGTTGTTTTAAGACATTTACTAGATGGTGATTATGTTTTATTCAATAGACAACCATCATTACATAAAATGTCTATGATGTGTCACAGAGTAAGAGTATTACCATTCGATACATTTAGACTTCAGTTAGCGGTTGTTGGACCCTATAATGCAGATTTCGATGGAGATGAAATGAATTTATTCTTGCCACAAAACGTGGTTTCTACCAGAGAACTTGAATACTTATGTAGCGTTTTGTTGCAAGTGATCAGTCCTCAACATAGTAATCCAGTTATCAGTATTAATGAAGATAGTTTGATGGGAAGTTACTTGATGACTCGTGATGATATTTTGCTGAATAAAAGGCAATTTATGAATATTATGATTTGGAATGAAATAGCGGTTACTAAATTACCAGTTCCAAAGGGTCCGAACGGATTATACACAGGAAAACAATTATTTAGTTTAATGCTTCCAAATATCACTATGAATACGGGTAAATCCAAAATCATAAATGGTGAATTATTGGAAGGAACACTAAATAATGCCGAACTTGGTAAATCTCAAAATGGAATAATTAAAAGATTATTAAAGGATCATGGAACGGAACATGTTAGACTATTTTTGGATTCAGTTCAACGAATGGTTAGATGTTTTTTGGTTAATCACAGTGGATATTCAATTGGTATTCAGGATTGTTTAATATCCAAAGAAAACCAAAAAATTATTAGCAATAATATTGATGAATCTCTTTCAAAAGCACATGAGTTACTTCATGTAGCACATGAAGGAATTATGAAATTAAAACGCAAAACAGAAATTATTGATGATTTTGAAAATCAAATGAGTGAAATTTTAGAAGGATGCAAATACAAAGCAGGTTCTATGTTAAATTCAACTGAAAATAGTATATTGGATAAAGAAAATAAATTTTTGTTGTTTAAGACATCAGGTTCTAAAGGAAAACCAGATAATATTACTAATACAATGGGTTTAATTGGACAACAATCTGTTTCTGTTAAACAAGAAGATGGTGTATATCAAAAACAACGCTTACCAGCGAATTATGGTATTAAAGCAGGTGGATTAAATTACAGAACTTTACCAGTTGTTAGTCGTGACGATGATAGTCCAATATCTAGGGGTTTTATCGCCAATAATTTCGTTTCAGGATTAAATTGTATTGAATTTTGGGCAACAAATGTCTCAGGAAGAGAAGGATTGATGGATACTGCATTAAAAACCAGTGATACAGGATATTTCCAAAGAAGATTAGTTAAAGCGATGGAAGATGCTAAAATCGCATATGATGGAACTGTTAGAAATTCAGTTGATAACATATTGCAACTATCCTATGGTTGTGATGGAATGAATTCCATTAAACTAGAAAAATCTGATGCAACAGATGATTTACAACTGATGCTAATGAACAATACGGAATTATATGACAAATATATGTTCTATGACGAAAAATGGTCATCATTGGTTACACCTAACATTAAAAAAGAATTAACTTCTAAGGATGGTAAATCCGAATTACAATTGTTGATGAAAGACGTGGTGAATGAATTGTTGGAATTTAGAAATGTCATGAGAACGAAAATTTATGCTAATCCTATTAAGAAAGAATTACCTGAATATTTAAAAATCAAACTTCCTTTCAATATAAAACGCATCATTCATAATGCTAGAAACACATATGTAAATCACACTATGACTACCAACTTACACCCTAAAAAAATTGTGGAAGACGTCAATACTCTAATAAGTAATTTTAAAATGATTGTTTGTGATAATCCTAATAATTCAATTTATGAGGAAATTGAAGAATCAAACAAAACACTTATTAGAATAGTGATTAAAACATATTTGTCTCCTAAACGGGTTATTAATGAATATAGATTAACTGAAGAAGGTTTTAATTTTGTGTTAAATGAACTTAATAAACAATTTTTGGGAGGTATTGTACCACCTGGCGAAAGCGTGGGTCCATTAGCGGCACAATCTATCGGACAACCTTCTACACAAATGACACTAAACACATTCCATGCGGCGGGTAGTGCAGGTAACTCAAATTTAACGACAGGAATGCCTAGAGTTCGGGAAATTATTCAAGTTAGCAAAAACCCTAAGGGTGCTAGAATGGACATTTATTTGAAACCACAATATCGTTATGATATTAAAAAGGCGGAAGAAATCAAAAATAATTTGAGACAAACAACATTAAAAGATATTACTAAACAAACACAAATTATATTTGATACTGAAAATAATCTAATAGATAATGATGAATTTATGGATTTATATAACGATTTCATGAAAGAAGAAAATATTACCCCTTCATCTCCATGGGTTCTTCGTATTGAACTAGATAAATGGAAAATGTTTGATCGTGGAATCACTATGTTTAATGTATATGATAAAATAATGAACAAATTCGGAAATCAATATGAGGCAGCGTTTAGCGATGATAACAGTGAAAACCTAGTTATCCGTTTAAAAATAAACTTAGCCAATTTAACACAAAGTGAAAGCGAACAAACTGATGAATATCTGTTGATAAAAAATATAGATAATAATTTGATTGATAATATTTATCTAAGTGGAATTCCTAGGATTTCGAACGCTTACATTGATGAATTTAAACAACGTCCTGTGGTTATTGAATATGACGAAAACGGAGATTTAGTTAAGGTTCAATATCAAGATTCGGATGATGGTAATTATCAAATTGTTCAAAATCCTGATCCTGATGGAACATTCGATTATCCAAGGGAAATTGTTATCCATACGGAAGGCAGTAATTTACAAGAAATTTTGCAATTGCCTGAAGTTGATATAACTAGAACTACTAGCAACCACATTGTTGAAATTGAAAACGTTTTCGGAATCGAAATTGCTAGAGAATTGATTATTAGAGAACTATATAGTTTATTGACATTCACTGAAGAATTGGATATTAGACATGTAGCGTTATTGGTAGATACCATGATTGGGAAAGGTTCAATTCTGAGTGTTGATCGCTTTGGTATCATCACGGGAGATACGGGTCCATTGGCTAGATCTAGTTTCGAACAAACTGAATTACAATTTACTAATGGTGCATTGTTTGCAGAAATGGATAATATGAAAGGAATTAGTGCTAATATTATGTTAGGACAGGTGATCCGAAATGGAACAGGTAGTTTTGGCGTTATGCTAGATGAAGATATGATTGTTGAAGGTATAGATGATGAGAATGCATATCATGGAATAACTAAATCTTCTAAAGACGAATGTGAATATGATGAATGTGATGATTTAGATTTTAATATAAACATCGATTTTGATAAAAACAAAGATGTAACCAAAAACTATACATCAGTAGATATTAAATTGAAGTAAATCAATTAAGAATTATAAAATAATTTCTCTTTATTTTATAATAATTAATGCTAACACAACAGGCTATTGCGATGGAACAAACCAAAGATGATGTGAAAACAGCCATCATGGATAATTGGTCTATTGCACCTCTTATATTTGTTTTTGCAATATATAAATTATCACAAAGAATTAAAAATTCCAATGTAGGTGTTGTGTTTTTATCGTTATCAATATTAGCAACAACGTTTATATTAGCATACAATCCTGTTATTAGAAATTACAACAAAAATATGTCAAAATGGATTTTGAGAATTGGATTCGGTATATATGTTATCATGTTAGCGTCTTTTTTCATATCAAAAAAAGTCGATAATGATGAAACAACGGATAATCTATTTATAGAAGGAACAAATTATTCGTTTTTGATGGTGAATTACATAATTTTTTTAGTGTTTAATGTTTTCCTGAAATATTCTGGGATAAAATCTCTTGAAGAATATAATATTTTTTCAACAAACGAACTAAATTCTAAATATTCATTTTTTATATTTATTATTATTTATATGATGTTCATATTTTTCGTTAATCAACCCACAAAAGCAAAATCTTCTCTCGTGGGTGGGAACGCTTATTATGGATTTGCTTTGTTTGTTCCAATTATAATGTTATTATTGGCTTATGGTATTAATATATTTAATAATGATAAGGATAAATTAGTTCCATTTATTGCTTTATCAATATTTACATTTATTCAAATAGTAAATAGCGGTATTGCTATTGGTTATAAAGATAACGTCTTGGATACTATTGAATCTTCAATTGAAACAGGTAAAAATATTGGTGCTGGGAAAACTGAATTAGAAAAAGGATTAGAACAACATAAAGCAAAAATTAATTCAATCCAAAAAATATCGTCCAAAATACCAATGGTTTTTTCAATTATATCATTATTAATATTTTTAGTATATGGTATTAAATTGGAATCTGATAACTCAACTGTGGTATTTATGATTATTTTATGTTTTGGAATTTATTTGATGTTCCTTGCAGGAACAAGTAAGGCAAATTATTTGATCAATAAAAATATTCAAAATGAAGATAATAAAATCAAAAATTTTTTCTTTGGAATGGTTCAAAACGAAGGAAACCACATAAGTGCCTTAATGGTATCCATGATATTTATCATCGGAACACTTGGTTTAATTGGTTTCACTTCAATTTTCAAAAATAAAAATAATAGCAAATCGGATATAATTAAATTTATTTCTGGATTTTTTATGTTATTCATAACCGCCCTCTTCTCACATCAATGGGGTACCAATACGTCTAATTTTAATAATTTGTTAGTAGTTGATAATGTGACTAATTCGTCATCCATGATTAATTCAGTGAGATTAATAGGGTCATTATACACTGATATTTTGAGTGAATATGATACACATAAAACATCCAATTCTAACAGAATACTTTCTAAAGGTGCAAATGAATTAATGATAATTCCCGATTTATCAAAAGTCGTCCTAGGAAAATTAAAATTTTGGACAAATAATACAGTTGTTGATAAGGACAATAAAATAGTCAAACAAAGCGGAACTACCAATTATACTCTTCAAATGTATTTAGAAGATATTGAAGACGGAAAGGTAATGTGGCGTGATAAAAATGGAATTAAAAATGGACAGGAATATTTGTCCCCATCAGTTGTCACATCAGGAGATATAAATACACCTTACAATACGGGTATCAAACGTCCATTTTCCAACAAAGACGGAAAAGATTATGACAAAAAAACGTCTGACACACTGATGTCTCTCATGGCAGATTTTAGGGCGAAAATAAACGATGAAGAAAAAAAATCATTTAAAGAAAATATTTTTGAGAAAGAGTTTAATGATGAAAAACCTGAAATAGTCCAAGATTTTTATATCAAAAAAAGTGCCTACATAGAAGAAATATTGGGACATTTAAAACAAGGAAATCCTAACGATGATAGTAAAGCAACCGAAGTTATAATAATGAGTAGTTTAGCATCCAATAAGGATGACGATATTTTGGAAGTAACTATTGACACAAATGGTAAAAAACTATTTTACTTACATTTATTATCAGAATATATGGTTAAACATAACAATGAAACAATTAAAAAATATGGCGATAGCATAAGTGATTTTGATGGTGATTCACCCATTGGTAAATTATTTAATTACAGTGGTGTTCTAACAGTTGTCTTATTATTTTTATCTTTATTTTTATTATCAAATTTTAAAATGTCGTATGATGTTATTGGTGATAATTTCTCTATTTTTGATGGAAGAGGCAAACAAAATGTATTTGCATTATTATTTTCGTCATTAATTATATTATTATTGTTTGTCGTAAGTATTAAAGTAGAATCTTTCACCAAAACATCGTTAATATCAACAGAATCATTAATTTCAAGTGTTTTAAATTCAATATTAATAATTTTATATCTATCGACTCTTGTTATTCCAGGTTTGGTTAATAAAATTGCTTTCTATGTTATTATATTAATATTTCATTTATCGCTATTCACTCTTCCAATGGACTCCATCGAAAACGAAATTGGTGGTAATGCAGGATTGATATACATTATTTTAATGATAGTAACAGGTGTAGCCATATACCAAGCATTATCACCAAGTAGAAACAAATATGGTTCGTTATATATGATGATTATCATGAGTATTATCTTAATGACACTCCATAGTTCACCTTCCATGATGTATTTGAACGAAAAACTCAAAATGTTTAACGAAAAAGATTCTCAAGTCTATGATATGGAACAATTCAGAAAATCCGCAAATAATACTTGGGTAATTTTAGTTTTTGGTTTAATATTAGGTGGTATTCTATTTAAACAAATAATGAACCCATATTCCATCAAAAAAATCGATTTAATCCAATCTAAAAATTTCTTTTTTGCTAAAGATAAGGGGTAGAAAATTCGAAGAATTTTCTGTCGCCCCCTTTAGAACAAGGGGACTAGTCCCCTTTAAAACCCCTTTATTTTTGACTACGTCAAAAAGAGCCATTTTGCAAAGCAAAATGGTAGTGTTTTTTTAATATTTTTTGTGACAAAGTCACAAAAAATTGGTTTATTTTAATTATCGTAAAAATTGGTTTATTTTAATTATCGTAAAAATTGGTTTATTTTAATTATCATAGCGATGTTTTGTAATTTATTAAATCAATATATAAAGTTATAATTATTTATTAAATCAATATATAAAGTTATAATTATATATTAAATATATACACATCAAAACATATGAATATATTGCAACAAATAAACTTATCATGTTTTGGTTACAAATTAAATTAAAAAAAAAATAAGCGGATCTGTCGGTCATATCGTCAATAATTAACTCAATAACGTCATATAAGACTGCTTGATGCAAATCTACGGCGACCCTTCCTCCTCTTTTTATTTCGCCTTCTCCGAATCCTTTTTCTCATGGTACTGATTCATCATAATTTGCATGTTGCGGTTGTGCAACATACACCAATAGTCAAACATCCGTTTCTCCATCGCCTCACGTTGTAACACTTGAAGCCACAGATTATTAGTCTGTTCCCCTAACTCCTTGAATGATTCATGAGTCCATACAGCAACCCGTGGTCGTTTTTTCACTCGTGAAACTTTCGACTCTGGAAAAGTCGCCTTGACAAACTCCAATTCACCACTTACGGTATGAACCGCATTTACCATGGAAAAACGAACTCTCTTCTTTTTGACAGAAGACAATTCTTCATCCTCACGGACACGCTTGTTCCCCACCTCGCTAGGCAATCTTCTCTCAGTTAGTTCTTCCTCTCCATTACACAAAGCATAGGGCTTTACGTAATCCGACATCCTAGAAAAAACTATTTAACTAATCACAATATAATAAATAATATCAAAACTTTTTTGTTTCAATTTTTATAAAATTAAAAAAAAATAAGCGGGTTGTCAGTCATATCGTCAATAATTAACTCAATGATTTCATAAACCGACTGCTTGATGCAATCGGTGGTAACCCTTCCACCTCTTTTTATTTCGTCTTCTTTCCCGAATCCTTGTTTCTGAAAAACTCCTCAACATCCTTTTTGTCAAAATCCACATATGGATTGCATAGGGTGTCAAACTGAATTCCATCTTGAGAACCTTGAAATACGTGGGGCACGTCATGAGTGATATTCTCATAACCAGCATCCCACGGATTCACAAATGGATTGACGAAACGTCTTCGAATCTTTTCCAGACAGAAATCAATGCACTCAATCTCCTTGGACTCCTCTCGTGCAACAGATGCTTTCCTCAATGTTAAAAGTTTGTCAATGATTTCATCCTTAGTTTCGCTTGATAACGCAACCTCGGTTGAAACCCCAACATAAGAAACATTGTTAGGAACATCTGAAAACGAAAATGTCACTTTCTTGAAGACTCCAGATAATCTCTCCTTAGTCTGTTCTTTCTTTACACTTCCTTCATCTGAAGTTGGTGTGTAAGGCTTTGTGGGACGCCTAATGCGTCCCGCTTTAGCAGATGAACGATTACTCATTCTAGAAAAAAACAGTTTGTTACTAAGCAGAATAACTACAATTTACCATATTCATCTCAAAACTATTTTATTTCAATTTTTTTTTAATAAAAAAAAAATAAGGTGGAAAATTAATTTTCCGGGTTTGATAAATGTCATTCTACTGGGCATCAGATGTTGAAAAAAACTGGTTGAACGGCTCGAGATCCTGTGTTTCAGGAGAACCAAGTTCATCAAAAGATGAAAAAATTTTCCCGTTGGTTTTTCCAAGCCTATTGATTTCCTTCCGTAATTCTCTTACTTCCCTTCTCAACGCTTCATTCTCCAATAACATTTCAGTAGTTGCATTCGCCTTCCTTTCACGGCTTTTTCTCGCTGAAAGGATGTTTTTCGCTTTTCTCCGTTCCACTCTTAGGTTCGCTTTTAGCGAATCGGATTCTTTTGAAACCCCGCCATTAGAAGGTGACTGTGACATTTTGAAACTCTCTTTTATCTAGTAATAAACCATTTACATGTGTATTTCACAAATCTTTTTTATTTCAATTTTAATTTCAATTTTTTTCATAACATAAAAAAAATAACCAGAATTTAGTCCATCCTGTTGTTATGAATAACAACTTCTTTTCCTTATACTAAATCCTCACTTCCATCGCACTATTGTTCCGACACAATCATGGACATAGAAGCCAATGTCTCAAGTGGAGACGACGACTCCGTAGTCACAAGATCGTGTGTCACGTGTTCACATTCCTCACGAATATGGTAACACATCACTGGATTTTGAAGGAGTTTCAAATGGTTTTTGGAACGTTTGCGAAGTGCTTTCAGTCTCTTTCTCAAAGTAACCTTTGTTTTAGATTTTAGCAATTGCTTACGTAATCCTTCAAGCACCATCCACTCGTTCAACAAATGAATTTCTCTACGATTCACATCCTTCATAATTTTGCGAACATCAGGATTTTTAGAACAACGTATCCTGTCATTATTATCGCAACGACACACAGCCGTGTCTGTTTTCGTCATTTTACGAAACCTTGCGATAAACCAAATATATTATATAATTCAGGATATTTTTATTTCAATTTTATTTATATAACCATCCATTTATTAAAAATATCATTATACTTACATTTATGTAAATCGTTTTCCTGAAAATTATCGTTCAATTGTTTGCTAATATTCATATCCTTAATAAACGCTTTTCCTACATACATATCATTAGTAGTATATAATTCAAATAAATCAGTATTATCTTTACTTTTTTTAAGTTTGAATTCATATGTTTTAGATTTATCTAGTTTAATTTCATGTTTATTAATATTTATACTTTTTTTAATAGGAACTTGAAACATCATCAAATCATAATTCAAACTATATAGTTTATTAGGTATAAATCTAACAATATGTGTTTTCAAAGTAATATTGTATTTATGTGAAATTTCTGATATATTATCATTATAAAAATCAAATATACTAAATAATTCGTTCATTTCAACTGATACCTTAGGCACTAAATGAATATCATTGAATATATTATCTTCCTGATAATGTCCTAATAATTCTATCATTTTTTCACATCTATGTTGATAATTTGTGTTATAAAGACTAACATCGTCATAAGCCACTATGTCCTCTACAAAAAATATATTAGTTTGTTTAGTTGTCAAAATTTCCCCATATAAAACATTATTATTAAATAATTTGTCGTCTCCTGATAATGATACCTGGAATAACATATTCGTATTTAAATTAAATAAATAACACACATTACATCCTTCCGTTTGTGTCAAAAACATGACAAATCTTTTGTTGGTGAAACCATAAGAAGCATAATATAAATGTTCCTTGAAAAAATCTAATTCATTATTATTGTTTAATTGATTAACTTTTAATTTATCGATTATCAAACGAAACTTATTATTTAAATATTTTTTAACATAATATATATTATTTTTTGAACTAATAATTTCGAAATATCTATTACCAAATTGTATCTGCATTATATTTATTTAATAAATATAAACTTATGTTTTAACTAATCAATTTTTATTTTTCGTTGAAATACATCGATATATCTTTGCATAATTTCTCTTGTTTAGGTTTTTTCTTAGTAACATTATTTTCTATCATTCCATAAACGTCATCAAAATTTATCTCCTCTAATTGTTTATCGAAATCATCACTCATAGTGGTAAAATCATTTTTGACTTTGATTTCCTTATTCATGATTGAAAAATTTGATTTTTTATACAAAGATTTTCTTTTATTCCCCATATTCCTAAATATACTAAAACAATCCACTATGTCTATAATCACTGGATTAATATCAGTTTTCAATCTCAAGACACGCCCCACGGCTTGTTCTGCATCACTAACTGGAGATGCTAATATTAATGTGTTTAATGATGGAATATCCAATCCTTCTCTAGCCATTTCAAACGTTCCGAATATCACATTTTTAGTTTCGCTTTCTTCCAATTCCTTTTTCTTTTTTTTACTTCCACTACCGCCACCTACATAAAATCCTGTGGTTATCCCACCAATTTTATCGGTTTCGTTTTTAAGATAATTAAGGTGATTTCTACGACCACTCAAAATTAATATTTGTCTATATTTATACAATTTTTTAATCATATTTATTATTAATTTATTTCGCAAATAGTAGTTGCATATATTATTAATCATAGTCGCCATTAATACCTGTCCCTTATAATTATGTATTTCCTCAGAATAACTTTTAATTTCGCTTTTAAACATAATTTGATATGCTAATACTTTGAAATCGGATGTCATTGGAGTTTTATAGGCAATATCACCTAAATACCATTTAAATACTTTCGAAAGCCTATCCTTCCTTTCTGGAGTAGCCGTTAATCCTAACATATATTTAGTCGAAATAATTGGTAAGGCTCTGGAAAAACATTTCGATCCAATTCTATGACAATTACTAACAACTATTCCATTTTTATCATAATTTCGGTTGGCGATTATATAATTGTGATTATTAGCCACACAAATATCATAAACATCGAGTTTTTTGACAACATGTTCCTTAAATATTTTAGTAACAATGACAGTCCCATGATCTAAAAATTTGTTGTTCCACTCATATCGTATATTTATGGTCTCATTAAACTTATTAAAATTTTGTTCATCTGTGAAATATATATTATTATTATCATAATCACAATCTATTCCATAACATGTTTTCAATTTATTATGTATCAATAATGCATATTTAGTTGGTATTTCTGGTTCAGAATTTGAATACCAAACCGATAATCCTCTTCCATCAATTTTATCCATTATTTCTTCCATAGATATATCCATGTCGATAGGATTAGTCCAAAAATGACGCTTTCCTTTGTCATAACGTCCATTATATCTAAATACATCTGTAAGCCATCCGTTTCCTTCTATTAATATATCAGTATCAACACTACATCTTCCATTCCCAAGTTTCTTAAAAGAACCACTCAAAATTAAACCATATACTATTTGTAACTGATCATCATTTAGTCCAATTGCAGTATATTTATCAACGTTACTTGGATCACATCTAGTAATAACTAAATCTCCAACTTGCAATAATTTAGCCATAACATAACCGTTTTTAGTTAAGACTTTATGGTTTGGAGTACATGTTATGCTTCTATTACCCATTTCAACAGTTATTAATCCGCTACTTTCTTTTTTCCATCCATATTCCATTAAGTTATATTCAAACTTTTTTTGGTCTATATTGTAACTTAAAATTCTGGGTTGTCCTTCTTCTGATACCCACCTATTATACAAATCACCTATCTTATAAATTCCACAATCCGTGGTGATAAGTGTATCATATGGAAAACATTCATCTACTATTACCATCCCAAATTGGTCATAAATATCTTTCGAATATTTGTCTTTGCTTATTGATTGCAACATTCCTATCACAACATCCTTGTCTTTATAGTCGGTAGTTTTACTTTGAATTAATCCAACGGAAACATCAGGAACAAACTTTTTTATACTTTTTTTCCATTGTTCTAATAAAAAATCTTTATGAACTATTATCAATAATGGAACTTTAAGTTGCGTCCATAAATACAACCCACAACAAGTTTTACCTTGTCCGCATCTTGCACATAACAAACAACCACCCTTATTTTTCAATACTTCTAAACATGCGTTAGTAGCATTAATTTGTAATTCTCTTAAAGGTAAAGCAAATTTCAAATGATCTAATTTTTTATATTCATATGTTTTGACTATATCCGCTTTTCCGTATCTTTCCAATCCATAAAATCTTGGAATCCTCAATGTGTTTTTACTTTCATTATATACCTTAAATTCTCCTGTATCTCCATCATCCGCTAAATCATAATCTGAATTTACAAATGGTTTAACAGTTAAATCGCTCCTAACAGAACTTAATTCAGATTCACTAAACTGTTTTTTATCTAATTTAAAATAATTTCTAGATAGAATACTACTCATTATATAGTTATTAATCTCTTATAACTATATTTATATTATCAATTTTTTCTAACGATTATATATAAAAATGAATACTGTTATTAATAACATTGATAAAATCGCCAATAAACATTTATATTTCTTAGATAACAAATATATAAGAACTTCTATACTTACATTTTTAGCAATATATGTTGCCATTTGGTCTCCCAGACTTCCTAAACAAGCATTAGTTTTATTCGAAAATAATGTGTTCAGATTATTTGTTTTTGTCATGGCTCTGTTTGTTAGCACAAAAGATCTTGGAATATCTTTAATGATTTCTTTAGCATTTTTAGTTAGCATTATAGGATTAAGAAAATATAACTTAATGGATATTGCAGATGAAGCAAACGAACAAAAAGCAGTAATAGTCGATGATGCACCTATTAACAACAAAAGAAACGGTAATTTAATATATTATGGAGACAAAACTGATAATGATTCAGATACATTAATTAATCATATGTATGATCCCAATGGCGAGGAAGCACCAGGGTTTTTAGACGATGTTGAAAATGGAGGTATATCATCTTCAACAGGCGAAAATACATTTACTGAAAGTTTCAATGAAACCGTTGTGGGTGCTTTGTTGCATTCTGATGATAAACACTCAGGGGCACAAGGATTACAACATATTGGTGGTATGGAAGGAAGCAACATAGGTAGTTGGTCCCAACATTAAATATATATTTTCTAAACAAGATTTAACATATTGTTTAGATAAAGTTATTCTAATGATAAATTATATCAAATGGTGACAAAAGATTTATCACTCAATATAATTGTTATGTTATGTTTTATTTTTATTATATCATATATTACTTTAGACTATTTAAAAAAACACGAAAATTTTACTGATTTACCGTTTTTTGATAAATGTTCGGATATATACCCTAAATGGGCTAGAACTAAAAATTACCAATATTTTGAAAAAAAATATCCTGAATGTTTTACACAAAAACATTACAATAAAATTAGAGAAACACTAACAAATACATTTAAAAAAATTATGAATCACAATATCCCCATTGAAATGGTTTGCAACGTCTTAAATGCAGTTATCGATAAAGATATTAAAAATCCTAAAGCAGTTAATATGTTCTATGATTCATTTCCTAAATGTCAAAAACTTAAAAATTTCGATGTTGATGAATTTGTTGATAAAGTCCTATCTAATAATGTTGAACATTTTCAAAATAGTGAAGAAGAAGAAGAGAGTATTAACATGTTAGGTGTAAATACCGATATGAACGATGTTATTCGCATTCTCAAAAAAAAATATCCTGATGTTGATATATCCGATGTAGAAATAAAAGTCGAAAAAGATAAAAAAATACCAAAAAAATTGACTTACAAAGAACTTCTCGATTTAACTACTTTATCCAACCTCACTCCAACGCAATATAACAAATGGCTTAAAATATTTAGAGAAGATCCTGAAAAAATAACATCTTTTCATGGTAAAAATTTACAAAAAATCGTAAATAATTATAAATTAAAACTCAAAGATTTACCTGATAAACATCATCAATATAAATTATATAGTAAATTTATTGAAAAAGATAATTTAGACGATATTATCAAAATAAAAAAAAATGAAGCAAATTCTGCATTTTATCAAATCAATGATAAACAAGTCACTGAATATATAGATAAATTAAATTATCTTAATTTTGATGATCCTGATCCCGTTATAAACGACACTTATGATAGTAATAGACTTATATTTGAATCGGACATTAATTTACACAAAACAAATCCTTTTGTTTTAGATGACTATTTACGTCCTAAACTATCAAAAAATTAACTAAATCGTTTTAAAAATTTTTCGTTTTCCTCAAGTATTTTATTAACACCATTACTCACAAATGATGATTTATTATTATTGTTTGACTTATTATTGTTTGATTTATTATTATTGTTTGATTTATTATTTTCATTTGACTTATTATTTTCATTTGACTTATTATTTTCATTTGATTCATTAAATGTAGTGTGTAACATACCCAAGGCGTTAATTATAAATAGAACAAAACCTACCCAAACGAAAAATATATTTTGTAACAATAATTTCAGTGATATAACTGAATGGTCTTTGATATTTAAATTTTCGATCATCAGATACAAATGATATATAAATATTGCTTGTATGACAATAATGATCGTTTTCAAATATTCATTTATATTTTTATCAATAAATATTTTAATGGAAAATATGATATTGATAACCAAAATGACACATGTCATTACGTATAAATATCTCCTTTCATTAACTCTGACTTTAGCAATTAATTTTTTTCCGTCCATTATATCGAGATACAAACTTTCAATTTGTTCATCATTTAAATAATATTTATTAACTTTCGAAAAAAATTTTATAAATTGTTTGTCTATATTTTGATTTATATATTCGGGAGAAGCCATTAAATTATCATAAAATAATTGTTCTTTTGATACATTTCCAAATTGTTTGGAATATTTTACCATAACATATGTATAATATAAATTTAATATCAAGTATATAACTAATAATATTACCGTCTCTGGCTCTGTTTTCATTGTAAATATTATATCATATAATGATATTATATAAATTTTATTAGTTTTCTAATATCCACCAATTTCCAATGGTCTTCTGTTAGTATCGGGTCCAATAGTGGATTGATTCCAAATACCAACCTTAACCTGTGGATTAGCGGGTTCAGAACGGAATTGGTAGTTAGCGTTTCTCAATGATTGTCCGACAGTGTCGACGCCGTGATGCCAACCTGCTTCTACGAAATTACGATCTTTCAATTCTCCTGTACCCTCTGGATTGACCTCTGCCCATTTGCTATATTTATCTTGTGGTAACAAATCGTTTGCAGACAAAGTGTCCCTTGGAAAACAATCTTTAGGTCTGTCGGAAACAGATGCTCCTGATTGAACAGGTGCATTTACACTGTCATTTGAAGATGAAGGCATAACACTCTCAGATTCTTGTTGTTGATTATTGGCGACCGGTTCTGGAGATTGTTCGGAAACTTGAGATTCTTGACTTTGTGAAACATTATTTTCCATAGACTCATCACTTGGTTTTCCTTGTGCTACCGCTGGGACGGAAGATTGTCTGTTCAATAATTGCAATAATAATATTCCTGCTAAGATCACTAATCCGATTCTTACTAAATCATTGTTTAACATTATATATATAACTATCATATTATTTTATCCATTAATTATTTAATTTATGGTTTGCGTGTCTTTAAATTAAATTTTTTTTTCTTGACGTTTTCTATATCATTTGTATTTTCACTATCCATCACACAATCTTCCTTATCTGTCACACAATCCTCCTTATCCATCACGCAATCTTCCTCATCTACCACACAATCACTGCCAAATAATTCGTCTAATTCATTTTCTCCTGTATCATCATCGCTGTGATCTGATTCTTGGAAACAATAATTTGTAAAATCTAATGTTTTATGTTCGTTTAATTTAATCTGTTTAATCATGAACAACGGGAAATATTCTTCTTCGTCAAATCTAATTCCTATATATTCGAATATTATACATAAATCATCATTTTCGTTAATATTGTCAAATTCTATTTTTTCTTTGAATGAATTGAAAATAGGAACTTCATCATAATCATCATAAAATCCTTTAAATTCAAACGTTTGTGTATCCTCGTTCCATTTTACATATACCTTTTTATATGATTCTATTATATCCTCAAATCCTAAATCATCTTCCTCATTAATATAAAACCAATTTTTCCTTTTAGCATAAATAGTTGAAATATTATGTTTATCCAATTTATAAAAAAAATCATACAAATCTTTATCTGATGACGATAAAGTAAGCATATTTTTTTCTTTATTTATATTTTTCAATTCCATGTGTGATACCTGAATATAAACCGTTTCGTTATTAATCTCTTCATCTTTAGTAAATGCTTTTGTCACTTCTAAAGTTTTATTATACAAACTTGGTTTTTTATATAATAGTTTCAACTCAGACAAATCATTAACTTGATAAATAGGTGCTTGATAATTGGAAGAACAGACGCTCATTATTAAAATAAAAATATATTTAAATATGTAATTATAAACGTATTTACACAACATCGTCTATCATCATTTTTTTAACAACCCATGTACCACCGTGATATTGATCATTTCTCCATATATTAATCGGTTTCAATAAAAATTTTATATTACATTTTAATGGAATGTCATATGGAGACACGTGTCTTCCTGTTTTATCCATACATTCTGTTTCAAATTCTTTTTTATGATCCAACATAAATCTTGTAACGGGAATTGTATCTATTTTATTTCCCGATGTATTACACACGAAACTCATATATTCAGTTCCATAACTATCTTCTTCATCAATATTATCATATATTTTTTCCATTTTAATTTCTAAATATTTAGAAATATACTGGTAAAATCTAAATGATTTAAAATCTTCAGAATCTATATCAGCAAATTTAAAATATTCAACTTTCATCCAGTAAGTAACACGTTTATTATAATCGCTCCGTTTAGCATCCAATCCAAAATGACATGTATTAAAATAGGTTTCCAAAAAAAAACGAGTATAAATTTTATTATCAATGGATGGATATAATAGAAAAATTTTAATTATTTTACCCATTTTTATAGGTCTGGATACTCTGATTTTATTTAACTCAATATCATCAATATCGTAAATGGGTGTTTGTTTTAAATCCATGTATTTTAATGATATTAACGGATGACTACCGATCTGTTTTTCAATTATTTCCTCGAAATCCTCTACTAAACTTTCTTTTTCTTCTGTTTTAGGTTCTGGTTTTTCTTCTAATTTGTCTTCTGGTTTATCTTCCGAACTACTTAATGCAACAAGTTCTTTATTTATAAAATTGTCCATTTTATAAATAATTATATTATTTTATTTGTATTTTTACTCAATTAAATATTGTCTCCAACTTGAATCCGTCGATTCTGTCCATTGTTCCATAAATTCAGATATATTTTGTGGATTGAAATAACCTCCTTTTTTAACTTCTGGTTTTTTAACTTCTGGTTTTTTAACTTCTTTTTTTTCACAATCGCAAATAATAGTTTCTTGTAAATCACTTAATCTTTTATGGAAATCATTTAATTTATCATCATCAGTATTATCATTCATTTCTTGTTTAATTTTTTTGTAAGATGCTATGTATTTTTTCAACATAACATCCCTATTCTTTTCTTGTTGTTTGACAAATTTATCTGTATCATCCTGAATTTTTAACAATATATCCATCATTTTATCAGTATTTGCTTTTTTGTTCTTAGGTTTTTCTTTAGTTATATCTGGATTATCAATTAAATCACCAATTAATTTGTTATATAAATCACGTCCTGTATCATATTTATTGTTAAAAAATACACCCTTATTAATATATTTTTTATATGATTTTAATGCTTTTTCAACATCCGTTTTACGCCCCATCAAATCAACCAAATATTTACCATACAATTTATTCATTTTGTATATCTCTCTAGATCTCGTTTTAATGTTGGTTGGTTTGTTAGAACCACCTACTTGTTGTGGTAGTGGTTGTTTACCTATCACTAGGTTACTTAGATCATCAGGAATTTCATCCTTTACCAAACCATTCAATTTATCAAGTTGTTGCAATAATGAGTTTCTACTAAGTCCGTTGTCGTTCCTAATATAATTCAATTCAATCTCCACACCACTGAATGCTTCGGTTATATCAATAATAATTTTAGCATTATCGTTGACAATATATGCTTTATATGCCTCCATGTAGGGTTTGTATATTTCTTCGAACTCATTATGAACTTCAACCAATTTTCCAACATTAACATCAATATCATTAACAGACCTTTTATATTCGGCAATCATATCGATCATTTTGGTTTGGTCTTGTTTAACTAGTTCTAACTTTTGTTGTTGTTCTTTCTTTTGTTCTTGTTGTTGTTGTTGTTCTTGTTGTTGTTGTTGTTGTTGTTGTTGTTGTTGTTGTTGTTGTTGTTGTTGTTGTTGTTGTTGTTGTTGTTGCTGTTGTTGTTGTTGTTGTTGTTGCTGTTGTTGTTGTTGGTGCTGTTGTTGTTGCTGGGTAGATTCATTAACGAGTTTTTTAAATTCTTCGAGTAAAGTGGTTGATCCGGTTTTTGCTTCATCAAACACTTGTTCTAGTGGGTTTACAACCTGTTTCATCATGGTTTCCAACGCACCAACCGCTTCATTATATTTATTATAACTTATTTCAATTTGTCCTACTGATGGATCATTTGAATTTGATAATATTTTGTGATATGAGTTATACTCTCCATCTAATTTTATTCGATTTGTGTATGTCCAATTGATGTCAGTACGATTAACTTCTTCAATTTCTTCGATGGTTGTTTCAATTGTCTCTAAAAGTTTATTTGTAGCATTTACAAGTTGTCGTTTTTCCACCGCATTTGCACGTCTTTCTCTTTTTCTTTCTTCTTCTTCTTCGTCTACTCCTCCTACTTCTTCTACTCCTTCTTCTCCTCCTTCTCCTCCTACTCCTGCATCCACTTTCTCCACATTTAATTTTTCCTCCCTTTTTTTCAATTCATTCTCCTTTTCTTTCAATTCCGTTTCCTTTTCCTTATTTTTAGGACCCAAGGCTATTTCATCTTCTCTTTCTTTGATTTCTTTTCTAATATTATCCATTGTAACTTGTTGATATTTGAGTGCTTTTTCCATTTCTTCATTTTTTTCAAGACTTTCGCGTTCCATGACAGTCATTTGTTCTAATTGTGATTCAAGGTCTAATCTCAAATCTCTCAACATATTTGCGTCATTAGATACCTTGGAATTAATTCCCTTGATAATTTCTTCCAAATCAACTGCTTTTTTTTCCAAAACGTTATTTTGATCATCAACTTTGTTTTTGATGTCTTTATATACTTTTATGATAGTGTCCATATCATCTGAACCATGCTCTTCTTCTATCATATCTTTAAATTTATTCCAATTTTCCAAATCTTTATTTAGTTTATTTTTTTCTTCTTCAATACTATTTAATTTATTTATTAATTCCACAAATTGTCCATTGCTTATTTCATTCATTTGTTTTCCTGATAAATATCCTATTGCACCTTGAACATCATCCGTTGTTATGTTTTTCATAATCGAAGATATTTGTTTTTCTAATTTTTCTAAAATTTCTATATTTTCTTCCTCTTCTTTTTCATCTTTACCATATGGATAATCTTCCCCTGATTCCTCATCATACATGGCAATCACTTTACCATCTTTTTCGTCCAATATTTCTTTTAAATTAAACCTATCTATTTTAGTTTTGAAAAAACTCATTAAATTTTTTAATGGAGATCCAAATCCTTCTTTTTTTAATTTTCCTGTTTCTTCGTCATTTACATTTTTATCCAATAATCTCAATGATTTTTCTTTATCAACCGTTTGTAGTAAAATATTATATGAATTCACATATTTAACCTTATTATCCTTATCCTGTCTCCTACCCAACATATATAATATCAAATTTCTATCACCCATTTGATGTGTTAAATTCAAATTTGATAGATATTTAATCTGATTAGCACTCGATTCCGCATATTGTTGAATTCTCTCAATCATTTCTTCCCCCTTACGACTATCATCAACCACATTATTAACATGTTTCTGATATTTCTTGTAAGTATTTTTAAATTTATCCATCAACATTTCCACACGTTCCCCCGCTAAAGCATCAACCGCACCACCTTTTTGTGGTATTTTGGCTTCTGTTTCATCACGTTTTTGAGTTGCGGTTTTTACTGTTTCAATACCTTTTTTTAGTTCTTCATCCAATGGTTTTAGTTGTTCAATGAGTCCAATTATGTGTGTAACGGCATCGAAAATGTCTTTATAAATTTTCCAATGTTCATCAATAGTTTGTTGAACTCCGTTTATCTGTATTTTTAATTCCCTTGTTGTTTTTAATTTAGTATCCAGTTCTGTTTTTGCAAGTAGGATTTCACCGTCCTTGTTTTGTGGAACAAGGATTTTTAACGCCTCTGCATGTTTTTCTAGTATATCAGTCTCTAAATCGGTAATTTCGCGAATAATTGAAACTACGTTGTTTCTCCATTTATCATTAATATTTTCATCAATATTTTTAAACCAATCGTTCATTTTTTTGTTCAAAGGATCTACATTACTAGACTTAAATTGTATAACATTTCCAACTAATGTTTTAACATCATTTGCGTCATTCTTATCCAATTGTTTGAATACATCATTCATAACCCCTAAACCATCAATAAGAGTTGTGATACTACTATTAATACCGCCAATATTAACAGCAATATTAACACCAATAAGGTCGTTAATAACTGGTTTGGTTGTTTGTGTTAATATATCTATACCATCTAACGGATCTTTGCCAAATGTTATCTCCTTAATTTTATCAGTAAATACACCCTCATCCTTTATTTTTTGAACATTTGTATTAATAATACCTTCAATAATATTCAAACTTGTATCAATTGTTTTGTCCAACATTAATTTAGCGTTTATTAAATTTAATTTGTCACGTTCTAATTTATCTGCATTGCTTGATGTTGTAACTACTTCTATATTTTTTTTACCACTTTTAACATCTTCAATTTTTTGTTTCAAAATTATATCCAACTCACTGTTTCTAATTTTCTTAGCGTTCTCCGATCCTCGTTGGTATTCTCCTAATTTATTGCGTTTGATTGTTTTAATCTTGTCCTCTAGGTTTTTAATTACACCTGTCATCAACGATCGTTTTGAAGTTTCATCATGGGCTTGGACTTGTCCTCGTCCTCGTGCTTTTTGATTTTTTTCATTTATCGCTTCATTAACTTCATTTATTTTTTTTTCCAAATCATCTACATTGTCAATTAACAACTCGAAATGTGTTAATTTATTTAAATCATCGAGACTACGGACACCAATATCACTGCTTTTCACATAATTTTTAACAATTTTTTCTATTGGCAATTCTAATAATTTTTTAAGTTTTTCCAGTTGTTCGTTCCCTTCCACAGGCAAATTTTGTTTTTTTCTCGTTTCTTTCCTCAATAAATCAATTGCATCCCTTTTAGCCAATTCTTTTTTCAGCCTATCAATTTCACTATCACCATCAACAGGTTTTTTAATTTCATTGACATTAATCTCCTCTACTTTTTCACCTACAACTTTCTCATCATTACCTTTTTCTTTTTCCACCATTTTTACCTCTACTTGTGGTAATTCTTTTCCTTCTTCTTGAAATTGTTTAATTTGGTGATTTAAAACAGCCTGAATTTTTATCTTGTGTTCTTTTTTCATTTCATTCTTAATTGCTTCCAATTCTTTTTTATATCCCGTATTTAAATCTTCTGATAATTTACCAATAACTTTATCCAAACTTGTAATAGACTTTTTAATATTATCAACGTTCGTACTTACAATCGCATCATTAACTTGTTTAATATGTCTTTCTAGTTTTTCCGTAATAAATTTGTAAGGCATAACAAAATTCGGATTTAATTTAAATTTTTCAGGTAAATTAGTTGATGTAACACTATCTGGATACACATAATTAATTGCAACTCTAGCACTATTTACAGGCATTTGGGATTGTAATCGTTTAATCAATGCTCTATTTTCTGTTAATGCGTTATTGTAAGATAACGCCTGTCCTTCTGTTATCTCTATCTCTTCCATTTCTTTTTTTGTGCTTTCTTTCAATAATTCAACCTGTTTGATTTGTGCTAATTCTTTTCTCATGGATACCGTTTCTTCGCTTTCCTTTTCAGAAACTAATCGTCCTGTTAAATCTTCAACATTGGTTAATTTACTTACTACTTCTTCAGGAACATCTTGTTTTTTGAGTTGTTCTTTCAACAATTCTATTAGTTCATCTGGTTTTAGATCTTCCTTGGTAAAAATAATTTCTTCATCATCAGCACCCATACCACTCATATCATCTTCCATTTCCTTAATTCGTTGTCTAACGGTCGTTTCGATCGATTTAACACGTGTTCCACATTCTTTATATGATTCAACCAAATCCGCTAATGTTTTAATTTTCTTATTACCACAATAATTGGTAATTTCTCCTAATTTACCTTCTAATCTTAAATAGTCGTTTATGTTATTTTCATATTCAGTAGTATATTCTTGTTCTCTTTCTTCATAATATTTTTGTTTATCAACTAATTGTTTATCTAAATGTGTTTTGTCTTTATTTAAAATCTCTATTTCACGATTTAATTTGTCTAATTTTATTCTATTATCATCTTCCACTTGTTCCGTTATTCTTTTAGACATTTTTTCGTCCATTTCGGAATGTGTTTGTAACTGACTCTCAACTAGTTTTGTTAAACTATTGGCTTTAGTTTCTTTTAAACTTATGGATTCATTTATCAAATTAAGTTGTTTTCCTATTTCGGCTTTTTCGGCTTCTTTTTCTTGTTTTAATTGGTCAAATTTTTCTTGCATTGCCTGTTTTTCACTCTCATGTTTTTGTATCATGGTATCCATTTCAATTTGTTTATTATACGTTTCTTGTTGTATTTGCATATTTTGTTCCATCTTTTCTCTCCTTTTTTGTTCTGCATCTTCCATGTATTTTTGTTCTATCTGTTGTGCTTGTCCCATAGCCTCCATCCGTGCTTGTTCTTGAACATACTGCATTTGTTCCATCGCACCCCTCACCCTATGTTCCAATTGTCCAATAGTTTGGTCTTTCTGAGATACTATTTGATTCATTTTCATTTGATTTTCCATTTCTAATTGTTTCAATCGTCCTTGGGAATTTTGTTTTATGCTAGACAGTTCATTTTTAAGTTGATACTGCTGTGCTTCAAAATCCTTTTTCAAATCATTAATTTTACTAACATTCTCGTTTTCAATACGTCTAATTTTTTCGTCCGATTCGTTTTGGATTCTAGACGCACGTTCCTTCTCTGTATTAATCTCCGCCTTGTTAGCACCCTCCAATGTCATTATTTTATTTTCGTAATTACGTCTATCCTCATCTAATTTTTGGTTCAATTTAGCCAATTCTGATGTTTTATCTTGTTCCAATCGTCTCTGTGTTTCCAAAATAGAATCAGCATGTTTGGTTTTATCGCTCTTTTGTTCATCTTGAACTTTCTTAATATTCCTATCTGCATCATCCTTTATTTGTTGTTGTTTCCTCAATATATCCTCTTTTTTCCTTTCAAATTCATTTTTTTCTTTTTGTACATCATCCTTCGCTTTTCTCTCAATATCAACTATTTTTTCTTTGAGTTTATCTTGGCTATGTTTGTTTTCATCTTTTAATTTAGAAATATGTTCCTCATTTTTCTTAGTCATCTCAGTTTCACGTTCCTTAACCTTCAATTCTAGTTCTTTTTCTTTTGTTTCAAATTCCCGTAAATTACCCTTTATTTGTTCTTCCTTCTCTGATATTAATGTTTTGTATTTTTCTTCTAATTTAACTCGTAACTCATCATCCTGTTGTTCCCCTTTTATTTCAGTTTGTTTTAATTCATCCTGTAGTTCCGTTATTTCTTTGTTTTTACCATTCAATTCATCAGTCAATTTGTCCAAACGTTTCATATAATCATCCGCATTGGATTGTGCCTCATTCTGTTTATTTTCGAATTCCGATATTTTGGATTTTAATTTATTTATATTTTCGTCTTTGTTCGATCCTTCCTTATCTTTAGTATCTATTATGTCCAATATTTTTTCATTTAAATCATCAATCGATTTTTGGTATTTATCAGATAATTCCTTATTTTCCTTTGCTTTCTTCCCTAAATCTTCCATCTCACCCTTGCTCCCTGTTGCTTCTACCAATTTCATTTGCAACTTTTCCATATTTTCTGTTAAAGCAATATTCTCCTCCTCCCTCTCCTTTAATGCACGTTCCAACTCCTCAGTTGAAGTAGATTTACTCGTTTCTTGAGTTTTTGTTTCAATAACCTTAGATTTGGTTTTTTCAACATCGTCCTCCAATTTTCTTGTGTGTTTTTCCTTATCCTCCAATTTCAATTCTATTTTACGTTTCTCTTCCTCCAATATCGCTATCTTACTCCCTAATCGTCTAATTTTAGTATTAACATCATATTTACTTAAATCCTCCTCTTCATCCCCCTTTAAATTACTTAAATGTTCCTCAAAAACAGTTTTATCACCATAGGAATCCATTAATTCATTCACAACACTATCAGTTATACCCATTGCCTTTATGTCTTCTTTCACATTCGCAATAAGTCCCTCAACTTCCGTTAATTCAATACCATATGCCTCTCTTTCCTTCTCCAAATCCTTCATTTGTTCATTACTTTCTTTTATCTTGGCACTGTTCGTATTAGTATTGTTATTATTATTATTATTATTTGATTTATCAATATTATCATTAATTCTATTAATGTTATCATTAATTTCTCCAGTTTGATTTTCCCTATTTTCTATTTTCTCTTTAAGTTGTTTTTCCTTTTCCGTTAAACTCATTAATTTTCCCATGTGAGATCTCAATGAACTAATATCAACAGAACTTTCTTTACTGCCAAACATTTTTTTGAAAAAACTCTGTTTCTTTTTATCTGGAACGCTTATTTTATCTATTTCACCTGTCACTGATTTAATTTTATCTGTCGATTCTTCTAATAATTCTTGTAATTTAACTTTATCGGCATTCAATATTTTTAACTCATCCAAACTTCTCTCTTGTGATTCTTCCAATGTTTTAATACCCTCCTCCATTAACCGTTTATTTGTATCACTTTCCTCTCTCAACCTGTCTATTTCAGTCAAATATACTTTGCGTTTATCCGCTAAATCTTTTGTTTTTAATAATATTTCATCCTGTAACGAAAGAACCTTATCAACCATATGGTCTTCACGTTTATTATCATTATCATTATTATTATTATTATTTTTATTATTATTATTATTATTATTATTATTATTATCATTATCACTATCTTCGTTATTAACCTCATTCTCATTTCCACCACCAACTGTTTTCTTCTTTTTATTTAATGCTCTTAATCTAATTGCACTGATCAACTTTTCTGATTCCGATGTTGTCGTTATACAAGCACTCAAATCGTCCAACCATACATAAGAACATGGTGGTTTGCATTTTTCTTTGTCAGTAATATCCTTGCAACTTGTTTCCAATTCTTGTTCTGATGAAACTATATTTTGGAACATCGTTCTTAACGTCGAATCATCGTATTCTTCTTTTTCGGAATTCATAAAATCATCTTCCAATATTTGCATTTTATTTTTAAGTTCCGATAATCTCTCTAATGTTTTCTCTTTTGAATCGATTTCCCTCATATCATCCAATAAATTGCTAATTTTAGTCATTTTTCCCAAAACCGAACTAAGTTTTTCGTTATTTCGGTCTCTGTTTTTCTCCATTCGTCCTAATTTTGCTTTAATATTTTTCGAATTAGCAATATACTCCTTCATTTTATTAATTTTTACTTCAGAATTGACATTTCCCATGACTATATCCGCATTGGAAAGAAGTTCATTAATATCTTTTCCATATTTTTCTAATTTATCCTCATACACTTTTTCGTCTGTTTTGTGTGTTTCGATCTGTTCCTTGTATTTATCATATTGACTTGTTAATTCGCCTATTTTCTTTTTTAAATGATTGCGAACCTCAGTTTTACTCATTTCATTCAAATCGTCGTTGGTATATTTCGTTTTAATAACTGTCCCATCATCTATTAATTTGTCAATTTCTGTTTCCAATTCGTTAATAAATTCATTAGAACCTTGTAAATTAGTTTCTAGATCCTCTAAACTCTGTTCCAAGTGTTTTCTCTTGCTTACATATTTACGTGTATCGTCCAAATTACCTACTAATTTTTTATACTCATCTATATCTCCTAACAAATCTTTGATTTCATCACTTAAATTTATATTATTTTCCTTAAGTTTATCATACTGTTCATGAACAGTATCTATTTCTTTAATTAACAAATCATTTTTATATATGCTTTTTTCCATTTCAGATTCATGATCATTGATATTTTGTCTCAAATCATCCATTTTAATTTCTTTGTCTGCATTCGTTGTTTCCATTTGTTTGATTTTTTCATTTAAAGCCACCATATCATCATTTTTAATATCTAACTCTTTTTTCATTTTTTCAACTTCTGAATCTCGTTTGGTCAATATTTCTTTAAATTTATCAGTTTGTAAATTAATTTCATTATTTTGTTTATATAATTGTTCTAACTCTTTGTTCTGTAAATTTAATTTTTGTTGCAAATTTTCCACTATTTTTCCATTTCCATTGCTTTTACTTAAATCCTGAATATTACCAACATTACGTTCCTTGACAATTTTCAATTTATCCATTTTTTTATTCATTTCATTTTGATATGCTAATGATTTATTTAGTTGTTTTTCTATTAACTTTTTCTCATCTAATGATTCCTTATATTGTTTAATTTTCTCATCTAATTTTGTCCTAATTAACATATTTTTTTCTTCCATTTTTTGGATAGAATCAACTTTATTGCTTTTATCGTCAATTACCGATTTCAAAACTCTATTAGCACTCACTAATTCTGTATGTATTTCTTTAACTTTGGTTAATTGTCCTTTCAAACTATTCAACAACTGTTGAGAAACCCTCTTTTCGTCTTTATCTGATAATGATTTGCTACCTTTATTCATCTCGTTGGTCAAATATTTGATTTCATCTTTTAATGATTTTTCTATGGTAATAATCTCTTCTATTTGTCCAGTTAAAGAACTCTCACTATACTTATAACCACTCATCTTATCAATTTCACTCACATTTTCACTTTTAGATTTCGTCAATCGCTTATTATATTCACCTATCACACCCCTCAAATTATTGATAATTTTCAAACTACGTTGGAGTTGAACCTCTTTTTTGATTAACTCATCACGAGATTTATTAAGTTTATTTGATTCTCCTAAATACTCGTTTTGTTTTTCCCTAACATTATCCATTGCTTTGGATTTATTGGATGCTAATAAATTGACACGATCAGATATATCACCACTCTCGTTTCTTTCTTTAAGTTGTTTTGATAGCCCTTTCATCGCTCGTTTAATTTTCCCGCTTTCTTCTCTCAATACCTCATCATTACCTGTTAATTGATTCCTCAAACTACCAATATCGTCATTATGAAGTTTCTTTAAATTTGTTCCTATAAAGTCATCATAATTACCCTTTTTTATTGAATCTACCAAACCGTAAATATTACTTTTTCGTAATTTATCTAAATATTTAGAAACGTTATTTAATGTCAATATCAAACATTTATCAAATTTAGTTTTTAAATAATTATTATGTCTTGTTCGTTTCAATCCTGATACTTTGATCAATTCGTCCAACTGCAAAGCCGATAAACCTCCACGTTTAGGATTTAATTGACATAATATAATTTTATGCACAAAATCTTTATTCATCTATATTTAATAATAATATTTTAAATAATACTCCATAAAAATACCTAAAAATGTATTTTTATAAAATTATATTTTTTTGTCCGAGACAATTCCGAGACAAAAAAATTTGCATAAACATTATCACGGTAATGTTTATCATGTGAATGATTATTATATTATTATAATATATACAACATGTCCAATATTTTAACTGGTGCTACAAAATATTTATTATTAGTCGTTATTTGTTTTTTGGTAATTTCTAATCTTCCCGTAAATAAATTGGATAAAAACGAAACTCTTTTATTATCCATAACTATTGCCTTAGTATTTGCTTTAATTGATATGTATGGTGGGGTTCTCAATGGACTCTTAAGCACCATTTGCAATTGCCCAAAATAAATAAATATAATTTTAAGACATAATTTTATTATATAATAATAAAATGAATGAAATAATCATACTTCGTGGAACATCCATGTTGGATAATGATATACATTATTTCTATCACAAAAATTTCAGTGGATTAACTCCAAATATAGAATTAGGTTATGTCGTTAAAGAATCAAAAAAAGAAAAAAATAAAATAGATTTATCCATTGATTCTATTAAACAAAAATTACACAAAAAAACTATTGCCAAATGTCAGGGTTTATCAAGCGATATTGATAATTATGATATTTATTTAAATAATAAAAAAATAATTCTACAAATAGATAATATCAAAAACCATATAGATTTTACTAATATCAAATATCCAAATATTTATCTAAATTTTGGTAATTTAAGTGTTCAAAAAATAGAATCTATTACACTTATCAAATATTTAGAAGACTTCGTTAAATTCTATATGAACAAAAAATTTTTATCAAATAAATTTAATTATAAAAATTGTCTAATTAACCAAAACGAATACATATTTAGTGTTAGTATATTATTGGATAAAATAAGTAAAAATATCGTCACACCTATATTTGATAACAATAATACCATAACAAACCCCGATAATATCAAAAAAAATGATAGTATGAATTATCTTATTGAATTAAATAAAATATGGGTCGATAATAACAAAAAAACATTTGGTATAAATTGGAATATTGTACAAGGATATAAAAACATAAATATATATTCAAATGAATGCATGTTGAATCCTAATAAAAATCCGAAAAAATCAACGGTTGTTGTTTCGCAACCACCACCGCCTCCACCACCTCCACCGTCCAGTAATAATAAAGAATATCCATCTCTAAAAATAGATATTAATGAATTACAAAAATTAAAGGAAAAAATATCTGGGTGTAAAATTGATGGTTAAATTATAATTTATGAAATCTATTTTTAACTCCTGATTTTTTAAGTCCTATGATACCAAAAATATCTCTGAATAACTCTTTTTTAACTTTAGCATATCTTGGATCGTCATAATTATCGGGTTTCATATCTGGACCCTTATTGAGTTCCAAAACATAAGGTGTCAGTTTATCATCAAAAATTATATCTCCTCCAAATAATTCGAAACTAGTAGATTTATCAATATTTTGGAAATTACATATTTTAAACGAAACCGAATTAGTTATCATTTTAACAATTTTATATATATTTTTCATAATAAGTTTATCATCTTTATTATTTGATTTTAAATATTTTTTGAAATCATCCAATGTCAAAGGATTTACATCATATATTTTACCATCAAACTTATAAGATGTTATATTTTCCTCCATATCATTCGATTCAGTATTATAATCCTTTAATGTATAAATACATATTCCATTATCATATAGATAAAAATCCTTATTACCATTTTTGCAAATAATCAACAAATAAAATCTAAGATTTAGTTTTTTTTTATTAATACAAAATATGTTTTTTATATAAATCTGTGCAACCAAATAATTTTGTGAATGCCCCCTTACTAAATCAGTTAAATTTTGTGTCATTTTTAATCCTTTTTTTCCTTGTTCCACATTTTTCATAATATATTTGTTCGTAGGATCGAAATCTCTTAACAACATATCAACATCATCTTTATTCGCTAATACCCATGTTTCAGGCATGATTTTACTCGCTTTATCACGTCCATATTTCGCTACAACATGTGTCCATATGGATGATTTACTTACTATCTCATCCTCATTATGAATACCAAATACATATTGGTTTTTAGTGGTAACACCAACATTTTGTAAATCACTATTGGTAAAATTATACCCACAAGGTAAAAATAAATCCGCATCTTTTACCTTATTCACTAGTTTTGCATTATTTTTGTCGAAATATTCATCTAATATAGGTTTTGCCCAGTAATGACTGCTAATTTTATTACATCTATCAGGTCTATTATATTTAAACGAAGACATATAATAAATAGTTAGTTTTTATTTTATACTAATCTATGTTTTATTTTATTCGCTAATAAATCTGTAAAATGTTCTTTAACCATTTGTATTCTAGATGCTTTTTTTGGATTTTTGGCTGTTATGCCTGTATCTAATTCTTTAGATAATATAAATTCTAAACCTCTAATAATTTTTTCATGTTTAACATTTTCCTTATCTGAACTTCTATATTTAATATCTGGTTTCTTAACCAGATTACTAAAAGACAATATTTTTTGTAATTCATTAAAATATTGCTCATCTGTATCACTAAATATCCTAAATATTAATATTGGTTCGTTAGTGTCGTTGTTACCATTGTCTTTGTTATTACCAGTGACATTGTCATTGTCAGTACCAGTGCCATTGTTATTGTTATTGTTATTGTTATTGCCACTACCATTGCCTGTACTGGTGTCATTGCCATGATTGGAACTAGAAGACCTTTCCAAATAACTATCAGCATGAGTAATGAAATTTCCACTGTTATCAGTACTAACATTACCCTCATTATTACTACTACTATTACTACTATTACTATTACTATTACTATTACTACTCCTACTCCTACTCCTACTCCTACTCCTACTCCTACTATTACTGTTACTACTATTATTATTATTATTATTATTATTATTATTATTATTATTATTATTATTACCATTCTCACTATTACTACCCTCGCTATCGCTATTATTATTATTATTATTCAATAAAGTCACCATTTT